>Ga0172378_10003339_pt1 | contig 15108 bp, 8 predicted proteins | sample GrowelOW332metaG_FD_119755 | JGI IMG/M metagenome (GOLD analysis project Ga0172378, IMG submission 119755) | Groundwater microbial communities from an aquifer near a municipal landfill in Southern Ontario, Canada - Pumphouse #3_1 metaG | ecosystem: Environmental > Aquatic > Deep subsurface >... | reverse complement strand
TATGTTATGGGCTAAGATTGTAAAACAATTCAATCCTAAGAATCCTAAATCTATGATGTTACGTACTCACTGTCAAACTTCAGGTTGGTCTTTAACAGAGCAAGATCCATTTAATAATGTAGGTCGTACTTGTATAGAGGCTATGGGTGCTGCTTTAGGTCATACTCAAAGTTTGCATACAAATGCTCTTGATGAAGCTATTGCACTTCCAACAGATTTCTCTGCTCGTATCGCTCGTAATACTCAAATTTATATTCAAAATGAAACTACAATATGTAAATCTATAGACCCTTGGGCTGGATCTTACTATGTAGAGACATTGACAAAAGAATTAGTTGAAAAGGCATGGGCTCATATTCAAGAGGTTGAAAAATTGGGTGGTATGGCTGCAGCTATAGAATCTGGTGTACCTAAACTTCGTATTGAAGAAGCTGCTGCTAGAACTCAAGCTCGTGTAGATAGTGGTGAGCAAACAATTATCGGTATAAATAAATATAAACTAGATAAAGAAGATCCTATTGATATTCTTGAAGTTGATAATACAGCCGTACGTGAAGCTCAAGTTGCTCGTCTAAAGAAATTACGTGCAGAACGTAATAATGAAGAAGTACAACTAGCATTAGATGCTATAACAGAATGTGCTAGAACAGGTGAAGGTAATTTATTGGCTTTAGCTGTTGATGCTGCCAAAAAGAGAGCTTCTCTTGGAGAAATCTCTGATGCTTGTGAAAAAATTTGTGGACGATATAAAGCAGTTATAAGAACAGTGAGTGGAGTTTATTCAAGTGTAGCCGGAAAAGATGGAGATTTTGAGAAGGCTAAAGAAATGGCAAATCATTTTGCTGAATTAACAGGACGTCGTCCTCGTATTATGATAGCTAAAATGGGACAAGATGGTCATGATAGAGGAGCTAAAGTAGTAGCAACAGGATATGCTGATATAGGATTTGATGTAGATATGGGTCCTTTATTCCAGACTCCTGAAGAAACTGCTAAGCAAGCTGTTGAAAATGATGTTCATATTATAGGTGTTTCATCACTTGCAGCTGGTCATAAGACTCTTGTTCCTGCAGTAATAAACGAATTGAAAAAATTAGGTCGTGAAGACATATTAGTATATGTTGGAGGTGTTATTCCTCACCAAGATTATGATTTCTTATTCGAAGCTGGTGCAATTGCGGTATTTGGTCCTGGTACCAAAATCCCTACAAGTGCTATACAAGTGCTTGATGTACTAACTAAACTTGCAGAAAAGAATTAATACTCAGTAAGTATAATTAATATAGACTGCCCTAAATGAAAATTTATGGGCAGTCTTTTTTTGTTTATATAATTTTATTTAATAAATATCTCTACTTGTATTAAAAAAATCATATATTTGTAAAAATAAGCTAATATTCATAAAAAAATAAACGTATGAAAAAGATACTACTTCTTTTATTGACTTGTTGTTTTGTTACTATCGCAAGTGCACAATTGCAAATTGGACTTCATGGTTCATGGAATAGAGTTGATCTAAATTTAGAAAATATAAGTTCATCTCCTCACAGTGGATCTTCCTATGGAGTGTATGCACGAATAGGCTCTAGGTTTTATTTAGAACCTTCTCTAAATTATACAGTTAATAAAGTGAAAATACAGGGAAGTACTGTAAAATTCAAGACAGCTGATATTCCTTTATTAGTGGGGTATAAATTAATAAATTTAAGTCCAGTTGGACTAAGAATATTCGCTGGACCAGAATTTTCCTTTGCTGTGGATAAATTTAAGAGTGTTTTTGATTCTGAAACTTATAAATACTCTAAAGACTTAGTATGGAATATAAAGGCTGGTGCAGGCTTGGATTTACTTAGATTTAGTTTGAATGTATATTATAAATATAGTTTAAATAAGCCAGGAAATAATATAAAACGGATTTCTGGAGTAGTACTAGAGCTTGGTATAAGAATTTTTTAGAAATTATTATCTTAAATTTGACTCTTGGTCCCATTGAAATAGCTAAGTTTAGCGATAGCAACTTCATTTGAGAAATTTTGTATTAATCTCAGATTTTGTATGTATAGCTAAATTTAGCGTCTCTTAAATTCAGAGAGAATAATACCTGTAGCTGTACTTACATTTAGAGATTCTGTGCGTGATTTAGAATTAGTAAAACTTGGTATAGTAATCTTTTTATCAATAAATTGAGTTAATTCTTGAGATATTCCTTGTCCTTCATTACCCATAATGATAAAACCTACTTTTGAAAGATTAGATTCATAGATATTTTTCCCTTCCAAAAAGGCCCCGAAACAATGGAAATCTTCAGTTTTATACTCTTTAATTAGATTTGTAAGATTAGTATAATGAGCTTTGACGCGTAGTATAGCTCCCATACTGGCTTGAACGCATTTGGGATTAAAAATTCCAGCACAATCAGTGTCGCAAAAAATGTTTTTAATACCAAACCAATCAGCTAGTCTTATTATTGTTCCTAAATTTCCAGGATCTTGAACGCCATTTAATAATATGGATAACTCTGATTTTATTTCCTTTTTGTTAATTTCGTAGCTGGGGAGTTTTGCAAGAGCAATAACGTCAGGGTAAGATTGAAAGTTAGAGATAGATTTTAATTCACCATTACTAGCTTCTATGACTTTTATATTTTTATCTAATAGATGTGAATTTTTTTTGATCCATTCTTCTTTAGCTATAATGGTGTCAGTTGTAAAGTTAGATAATAATAATTCATTTACAATTTTTTCTCCCTCGGCTTTAAATAGTTGATATTTAATTCTGAATTTTTTTTTACCAAGGTTTTGAATTACATTTGTTAAGTTTTTATAAAGCATGCGGAAATATTAAAATTTTATCTTTGCGTAAAGATAAAGCTTAGATAATTAAATACAAAAATATCTTGAAAATAAATTTTTTATATAAAATAATATGTGTGGTCATACTAATCTTTATTATGACTGGTTGTAAGCTTACAAAGTATGTTGAGGATGGTGATTATTTATTAAATAGAGAAAAGATATTTATAAATAATAAAAAGATAGATAAATCTAAGTTGAAGCAAAATTTAAAACAGAAATCCAATATTAAGATTTTGGGTTTTTATAAATTTTATTTAGGTTTATATAATTTGAGTGGTAGAAATGAGAATAAGAAGATAAATAGTTGGCTTAGATCTATAGGAGAAAGTCCTGTTGTATTTGATAGTTCCACCATTGCAATTTCCAAAAAAAGAATGGGACAATATCTGGATAGTAAAGGATATTTTTATCATAAAATAAAAGATTCAATAGTATATCATAAAAATAAGATAAATCTCTACTATTTTATAAATACAGGGAAACCCACTGTTATATCTGAAATTAGTAGGAGAGCTTATCCTGAAATAGATGGAGAAAAAATCACTTCTGCAAATGAATTACTAAGTATAATTGACTCAAAATCTAATAATACAAAGATAAAGGTAAATAGACCTCTAGATTTTGATAATCTAGATGAAGAGAGGAAAAGAGTTTCAGTCTTATTAAGGAATAAAGGTTATTATAATTTCTCAAAGAACTTGATACAATATTTTGTAGATACTGTTTCAACCTCGTCTAATTATCATGCTAAAGTAGAAAAAGCAATAATTCTTACAAAATCAGATAGCTCTGTCTTGACAAATTATTCTATTTCTGAAATAGTATTGCATTACGATTATGACCAGCTTAATATGTTTAATGTAAAGGATACAATTAAATCCATAAATTTCAAAAAGGGTTATAAAATTTACTATAAAAATGAAATGAAAATTAAGCCTTCAACTATTATAGAAAATTTGAAATTTTCTCCTGGGGATATTTATAATGCTTCGGCAGTAGCTGAATCTTATGCTTTACTGCAACAATTACGTATTTTTAAATATATAAATATAGTATTTAAAGAGCTTCCGGAAAAGGGGAAATTACTATGTGAAATATTATTAACTCCTCTTAAGCGACAATCTTATAATATTTTTGTTGAAACGACTAATACTTCAGGAAATATAGGAGTAGGAGGTAATTTATCTTATAATCATAGAAATCTTTTTGGAGGTGCAGAAAATTTTACAATTAGTGTTATTGGAGCTCTTAAAAAGGAACATGTTAATGAAAGTGAGTTTTTTAGTACAACAGAGGTAGGAGTCAGTCTTAAATTTGTATCCCCTAAATTTTGGATTCCCTTCTTTAAATTTGAGGATTTTAGGATAAAATATAGACCTAAAACGTCTACAACACTTTCTTATAGTCTAGAAAAAACTCCATATTACGATAGGAAAGTTATTTCATCTCAATACGGATATACGTGGAAAAAGAATTTTCAAAATACTAGTTACAGTCTTGGTATAGTAGATTTAAACTATGTTTATATGAATAATGTAGATACTAGTTTTATTAGTGGTTTAAAAAACAACTATGTAAAGAGTGCTTATACAAGCCATTTTATTTCATCTACAGATTTTTCAATAGTTTATAGTGATGCCAAAAAAAATTCTTTAATAAATTCTAATTATTTTAGAATAAACCTAGAATCATCTGGTAATATTCTATCTTTATTTTCTAAGGTTCTAGATATAAAAAAGTATAAAGATGAATATGAATCTTATTATAAAGCTTTTGGAGTAAGGTATGCTCAATTTATTAAAGCTGATGCTGAATATAGATATGTAATGAATCTTAACAAATGGAATAGTATAGTATATAGATTTTTTATAGGACTTGGAGTACCTTATGGTAATATGAAGGTACTACCTTTCGAGGAGGCTTATTATTGTGGTGGAGCAAATGGACTTAGAGCTTGGAAGGTTAGAACACTAGGGCCAGGAAGTTATAATGATGATACTAATTATCCCAATAGTGTAGGGGAGTTTAAATTAGAGTTTAACATGGAATATAGGTTTAAGATATTTTCGCCTCTAGAGGGAGCTTTTTTTGTAGATGCGGGAAACATCTGGAATATTAATTCCTATGAGAATAGAAGTGGGACAAAATTGAGTAATAAGTTATATAAACAAATTGCAGTGGGAGTTGGTCCTGGTATTCGTTTAGATGCAAAGTTCTTTCTTATAAGATTTGACTTAGGTATTAAATTATATGATCCAACAAAAAATATTGGTAGTAAATTTGTACTCTTTAATAATGGTAAATGGATGAGGAATACCGTGCTTAATATTGCAATAGGATATCCTTTCTAATATACTGATATTTAAAAAATAAAATAATGTTACAAATAATTCTTTTATATTCTTCGCTTTTTTTACAAGTATTAGCTGCTATTATAGCTATTTCCTTGTTTAAGCAAACAAAATTTAATGTCTCATGGATTTTGATCTCCATAGGCTTTTTAATAATGACTATCTCCAGATTACTTGATCTTTCTCCAAGATTGTTTCCAGAATTTCAAGATACTACTAATATTTTTAAATGTTGGTTAGCATTTATAACTTCTGTTGTATTTTTGTTTGGAGTATTTTATATTCGTAAAATTTTTCAGTTCCTAAAGAGAGTTGACGAAATCCGTAAAGAAAATGAAAAGAGAGTAGTATCAGCCGTATTGAGAACAGAGGAAAAAGAACGTCAAAGATTTGCCAAAGAATTGCATGATGGAATAGGTCCCCTTTTGAGTGTTGTCAAAATGTTACTCTCTGCAATGGATAATTCAAAGAGTGAGGATAATAATTTAAAGATTAAAACAAATATAAATCAAGCTGTAGATGAGGCCATCGTGAGTGTGAGAAATATATCTGCAAACATAAGTCCCCATATTCTAAATGATTTCGGTTTACATTATGCTGTAGATGCATTTATTAAAAGAATGAGTTTAAATGATAATTTATCTATAGATTTTGAATCTAATATAAAGGATAAAAGATTTAATTATGATTCGGAGGTTGTAATGTATAGAGTAATATCAGAGTTAATTAATAATACTTTACGTCATGCCAAAGCTACAAAGATTTCTATTAACTTAAATTTAGATGAAGATTTATTGTATTTGGATTATTATGACAATGGAATAGGCTTCGATATGTCTAGCAAATCTTTTAAAAAAGGTATGGGTCTGGATAACATTAGATATAGACTACAATCAGCTCATGGAGACTTTAAAATCATTAACGCACAAGAAGGTGGAATGAATGCTAGAGCTTTTGTTAAAGTTTAATGTATAAGCGTTGATAATTGCTTTTTTTTTGTAAATTTGTAATGTATAACTGATATAATGGTTTTACTATATGGATTTTATAAAGCAGAATAAGGTGAAGAAATTAAATATATTTATTGTAGATGATCATAAACTTTTTAGAGAAGGATTGAAATTATTATTATCCATGCAGGATTCTATAAATCACATCTATGAAGCCTCTAATGGACGAGAGTTTTTAGAAAGTTTGCCCCTAACAAATGCAGATGTTGTACTAATGGATATTGAAATGCCAGAGATGAATGGGATAGAGGCAACCAAATTAGCTTTGCGAAGAAATTCAAATTTAAAGATTATAGTTCTTTCTATGTATGGAGATGCTCAGTATTATTATAAAATGATAGAATTAGGAGTAAGAGGTTTTGTACTTAAAAGTTCGGGTATAGAAAAAGTTTTGGTTGCTATAAACTCTGTTTATAATGGAGACAATTATATATCTGAAGAAATCCTTATTAATCTTTCAAAGTCAACAGAGGTAAAAGAAAATAAATTAATAGATAGTAAGGAAAGTGATATTTCTGAAAGAGAAATGGAAATTCTCTTTTATGTCAGTAAGGGTTTAACTAACGAAGAAATTGCTGATAAACTTTTTATAAGTAAAAGAACTGTGGATAAACATAGAGCAAATTTATTAAGTAAAACAGGTTGTAGAAATACAGCTGCTCTTGTTATGTATGCTATTAAAAATAATATAATAGAATTATAAATTATGAATGGAATGATTTTCGCCGCAGGTTTGGGTACTAGATTAAAACCACTTACAAATAATATCCCAAAAGCCTTGGTAGAGTTTAATGGTCTACCTTTATTGCAATATGTAATAGAAGAGATGAGATTAGTGGGGATCAAGAGAATTGTTATAAATATACATCACTTCCCTGAAAAAATTAAAAAATTCTTAGCTACTTATGATTCCGGAGATGCTGAAATCTTAATATCTGATGAAACGGAGAAACTTTTAGATACAGGAGGTGGATTGTTAAAAGCTTCACATCTATTCCACAAAGACCAATCTGTACTAATTTGTAATGTGGATATATTTTCTGAAATTGATTTAGAAGATTTGATTAAATATCATAATACTAAACAAAATTATGCAACTTTGGTAGTACAAAAGCCATCAGAGGGCAGGGTTTTTTGTTTTGGAGAGGATAATTATCTAAAGGGTTGGAAGAATACTATAACTGGAGAAGTTAGAGGATTATTAAGTGAACTTGATAAAACTAATGAAAAAGGGTTCTGTGGAGTACAAATACTAAGCCCTGATTTTATAAATAATATTTCTTTAAAAGGTAAATTTTCTATTATTGATGAATATCTTCTTCAATTAAAGAGTCATAATATAGCTAAGTATGATTATTATGGGACATTTATTGATCTTGGAACTCCAGCTAGATTAAAGGAGGCTGAAAGTATAATAGAAAAGAAAATATCTTAGATTTGGAAGTATCTTATGGGTAATAATTTCAAAATGGTAATCAAAACTTTTTTTAAAATATTAAAATTGGCTTTTTTGTCCTTTTTAAGTTTTATGCTCTTATGTATAATTCTCATATATTTACCTCCAGTACAACAATTAGTTTTTAATAGGATAAATTCCTCGTTAGTAGATAAAATTGGATATAATATAAGTGCAGAGAAATTTTATATAAGTTTACCTCTTAATATTCATATAAGAAATCTTAAAGTATTAGATTTAAACAAACTTCCCTCAGATAGTTCGGTCTTACTGAACGTAGTAACTCTAGATGCTAACATAGGCATTTCTAATATTTTTGCACACGAGCTTAGTATAAATAGATTTAGACTGAAAACTCTTAACTTAAATTATAAAAAAGATAGTTCAAATATTAATATTAAAACTCATCTAGATACTCTAAATCTTGATCTTAAATTAAAAGGTACTGACAAATGGTTTGTCAAGATAAAAAGATTATATATCTCGGATTCAGACATTGCTTTACTTATAGACAATAAGTATAATAATATTGATTCGGTTGTTGAGAGGGACCCTATGTCTTTAAGTTTAGAATGGGACAATATAACTCTGCATAATATTACTTACAATATGTCAGGTAAGGAAATTCCGTCCATTAATACTAATTTTGATGATTTGTCTATAACTAGAGGAAATTATAATCTTAGAGATGGTGCTCTGTCTACAGCTAATGTAAAATTGAATAATGGAAATATAAAGTTAGTTGATATTATATCGGATTCTACCTTTAAACTACAGGCTAATAATATAATCATTGAGTTGGATTCTATTTATAACAAAGGGGATGTAATACGTGGAAATTTTAGGAAACTCAGTTTTAATCATCCTAGCGGATTAAATATTAAAGATGGTAGTGCTAATTCTAAATTTGAAGAAAATTCTACCGATTTGTCATTATTTTTTCTAAAAACGGCAAATAGCGAATTAAAACTTAATCTAATTGCTAATGATAATTACACAAATTTATTTACAAAAGGTAGACTATCTTTAGATCTAGATGCATACATAGGAATTAGAGATATACTACCATTTTATACAAATATACCGGATACGTTATTAAATAATAGTATCAAAATACTAGGAAGATGTAGTTTATCCTCTAAGGAGCTAGATATTACTAGTCTAACTATATCTCTTGATGATAAATTAGAACTCTCTTGTGATGGCAGTATAGATTTAGATAATGATTTTAAAAAGCTAAATGGGAAATTAAATATTGAGGGCAATCTTAAGGATATGTCCTTCTTGAAAAACATTTTTGGAGATGATTATATTGTTCCCAATGATACTAGATTTTTTTCAGATATTGATATATACAATGGTACTTGGGGTGGAGAGTTTTATCTACAAGCTCATGCTAAACATAAGGATTGGAAGAATTTTATAACTAAAGATATTTTTAAATTAAACTCTACGAGCAATATAACTGATAGTATAATAAATATTAGTCAGATAAACGGAAATATTGTAAATACTAGCACAATAGAAGATAGTATAATAAATACTAATTACATAAAGGATAGTATAATAATAGCCAAAAATCTAAATAAGAATGTTTCGAGTTTAAAAATAGAATTTTTATTTTCTCCAGAAAATAGTAATTATAGTGCTAATTTGAATTTTAATAAATTTGAGATAAGTGACTTTTTACCCAATTACAATTTGGGAGAAATAGACGGAAACACTACCTTGGTTTTTCACTACCCTTTGAATTTGGATAGTATAAGTAGTTTATTAGATAGTATTACATTTAGTGGTGAGAGCAAATTCAGGAGCTTAGAGTATAATAGTTATGTTTATAGGGATATAGCCTTAAACTTGAGTTTTATAAAAGGGAAATATAATCTAAATATAGACTCTAAAGATAAAAATGCCAATTTGAATTTAAATTTATTGGGAGAAGTTGGGAGGAAATATTACTTGTTAGATTGGAAAGGTGAAATAAAGAAAATTAATTTATTTGAAACTAATTTTTCAACTAGCTCCTTAGCCTTTGCTTCAAAATTGATGGGGCATTTTGAAATGGGGGATAAAACAAATTTATATACGACTTTTGCCAAATTCCGAGTAGATGATAATAATGGAATTCATAATCTAGGAGCCTTAATGCTTAATGCCAGAGGAGATAACAAAAATTTTAATATAGATTTCTTTTCTGGAGATTTTAGAATCAATGTCAACTCTAAAGCATCTTTAGAAGACCTTTTGCAACATATAAGTTATTCAGCTGGTCTTTTTAGTGAACAATTATCTCAAAGAACATTTGATTTGAAATATGTATTAAAAGATTTCCCTAGTACAAAATTTAATATAAAAGGAGGACAAAGAAATCTACTAGGAGATTTTATGGCAGGATATGGCATAGGAATGAAGAGTATTAAGGGAAATTTATCTATTACAGATGAAGCTAATCCTCTAGATTTTAATCTAGCTGTAAATAGAATATATTATAATGATTTTGTTTTAGATTCACTTATTGTAAATACTGCACAAGTAGATAGTTTATTTAGTTATAATGTAGATCTATATTCTACAGTAGTAAATGGAGGAATTGACTCTAGGTTAAAGTTTTTTGGAGATATAGAGAAAAATACTCTTTCTTTTTTTGTAGAACGTTATGGGGGTAATAAAAAATTAGCATTTAAAATGGGAGCTAATGTTGAGGTAGTAGCAGACTCCTCATATAATATTAAATTTCTTCCTCTAGTTCCTATTATATCATATGCTAAGTGGAATTTAAATAAAGATAATTTTATAAATATTAATAAGGATAAAAAAATCACAGCTAATGTCTTTTTAAGTAATAGCAAAAAAAGTGAATTTGTATGTACTTCTTTGACTGATGAGGGAAATCGTACTAATAGATTAAAAATTAAATTATCAAATATAGTCTTGGATAGCTTATCTAAATTTATAAAACTTTTGCCTCCAACGTCGGGAAATTTGAAATCTGAAGTTTATTTATATTCTGCTGGTGATAGTTCATTTATGCATGCAAATTTATTTCTGGATACTTTGCATTATAACAATCAGGAAGTTGGAAATATTCATTTAGGTGGGCAATATTTTTCTTACAAAAATCTTAGAGAATTAGATGCTACTATGTCTATAAATAATATTAATTCAATCAATCTAAAAGGGGATTTAAGAGATGACAAAATATTAAATGGCAAATTGAAAATTTCAGATTTAGCTTTAAAAACTTTAAATCCATTTTTACCCAAAGGCTCAATTAAATTATTTGGTACTATGGATTCAGACATAACAGCCAAAGGAAATGTAGAAAATCCTTTAATAGATGGTTCTACCAAATTCAAAAATGCTTCTTTATTTTTAGATTTATTAGGTTCTAGTTATGATATAGAATCTTCAGCTTTAAAATTTGATAAAAATAAGTTGGAGATAAAAGAATTGTTACTCAGAGCTTCTGATAGTAGTAATATGTCCTTATCTGGAAATATTGATTTTATGAATTTGGATAAAATTTACACTAGTTTGGATATAAAGGCTGACAACTTCCAACTTGTAAATGTTAAAGAGGATAAAGAATCTATTATTTCTGGTAAGGCATATATAGATATGCTTGGTAGAATAAGAGGTGATTTCTCTAATTTAAATATATCTGGGAGAGTTAAGATGTTAAATAGTTCAAACATTGTCTATACTATGCATGATACAGAGCTCCAAATTGAAGATAAAACTGAAGATTTAATAAGTTTTGTACCATTTAGAGACTCTAGTTTATTGAACGACAGATTTATGACTCCCAAAAAAATATCTAGTGCTTATAAAATGACAACTTTGATTTCTATAGGTAATGATGTAAGTGTGAAATTAAATCTCTCAGAAAAAGAAGATAATAATATTTTGATTCAAGGGGGAGGCTATTTGTTATTTTCTATGAATCCTGAAGAAGGAGCTGCCTTATCAGGTAAATATACTATCAATAAAGGTATGGTTAATTATAACGTTCCTCTTGCTGGAAAGCAATCTTTTAGTATCATTAAAGGGAGCAATGTGGAATGGACAGGAAATATTATGGTTCCCTTATTAAACATCTCAGCAGCCGAAAATGTAAGAGCTAGCGTTTCGAGTGGAAGTAATGATAATAACCGAATAGTATCTATGAATGCCATAATAAAAATAGGAAATAATCTCAACAGACCAGATATATCCTTCGACATTGATACTCCTAATGATATGGTAATTAAAAATGAATTAAGTCAGTTAAACTCGGAGGAAAGAGCTAAAAAGGCTATGAATTTAATAATTTATAAGAGTTATTCTGGAATAGATGAATCATCCTCAAAAACAATGACTGATATGGCTAGTAATTCATTATATAGTTTTGTTGAGAATGAATTAAATAGATATACAGCTAGAACTGGATTTACCTTCGGAATAGATTCTTATAGTAATATAGGTACTGAAAATGGGCAAAAGACTAGGACAGATTATTCTTACCAATATAATAAGACTTTATTTAATGACAAAGTAAATGTTACAGTTGGAGGCCGTGTTTCAACTAATGATAACTCCGAATCTAGTAGTAGTATTGAGAATACCATAGTAGATGATTTGAGTATTGAATATATGTTGAATAAGAGGAAAAACTTGTATCTAAAGGTATTTAGATATACAAATTATGAAAATGTATTAGAAGGAGACATAACTAGTACTGGATTGGGAATAGTATTTAAAAGAAGTTTTAGAAGATTTAAGATTCTTTTTAAAGGTAGAAAAGAGAAAATAGATGAGGAAAAGGAAGATGAGGAAGTAAGTATAAAAACTGATTAAAAAAATAATAAATGAGATACTCTATACTAATATTCTTTTGTTTGCTTTTGATGGCTTGTTCTGTTACCAAAAATATTCCTGAGGGAGAAATATTATATACGGGAATTAAGGATATTCAAATAGATGTTCCTAAGAATATAAAACTCTCTGGAGATCAAAGTTATAATCTTACTTCAGCTATTTCAGTTGCGCCAAATAATCCTTTATACTCCCCATATGTAAGAACTCCCTTTCCTTTTGGATTGTGGTTCTATAACCTACAAACGAATAAAACAAAGGGTTTCGTACATTGGTTAAAGAAAAAAATAGCTAAAAAACCTATATTAATCTCAGATATAAAACCAGCTTTAAGATTAAAAATGACAGAAAGCATAATGAAGGACTATGGGTACTGGAATTTAAGTACATCATATAAGATACTCCCTCAAAAGAATCCTAAGAAGGCTAAGATTAGTTATACGATTAAATTATCCCAACCAGCTTGTTATAATGCTATAGAATTATGGAATTGGCCTAAAGATATGAAATCTATATTAGAAGAATACTTAAAAAAGTCTCCATTAAAAGTTGGATCAAGATACGATATTAATGTATTGCAATCTGAAAGAGAAAAGATGTCTCAATTAATAAGAAATAATGGCTATTATTTTTTTAGGCCTACATATATAAAATATGTCGCAGATACAGTTTTTACACCTGGTAAAGTGGATTTGAGAATATTATTAAGTTCTGAAATAAGTTCAAAGAACTTATCTAAATATTTAATTAAAGATGTTGAGATCAATTTATTATCTAGACAGCCTAAAAATCTTAAAACTATTGATACCATACGTAAAAACAATATAGAAATTATATATAGAAAGCCTGAACGTATAAAGCCTAGAGTGTTATATAGTGTATTAAAACTTAAACCTGGAGATATATTTTCAGTTGACAACCAGAATAAGACAAAATCAGAATTCATTGCATTAGGTGTTTTTAGTTATGCAAGTTTAAATATAGAGATACAGGATACTTTAAAACATACTTTAAAAGTTCGTATACAAGGGAAATTTGCTGCTGATTATGAAACTAAGATGGAGCTCAATTTTGCCTCGCAGTCGAATAATTTATTAGGTCCTGGTGTGAATTTTTCAATTACAAATAAGAATGTATTTAAAAGGGCACATAAATTATCTTTGGAATTAAAAGGGGCATATGAATGGCAAGTAGGTGAAGAGAAAACATACGATAATAATGGGAAAGTATTAAATTCATATGAGTTTGGAGTTAATTTTGCCTATACTGTTCCTAGACTTCTAGTACCCAAATTTGTAAAATTTAAACGCATAAACAGGGGTAGTACTAAATTTGGAATGAGTATGGATTTACTTAAGAGATTTAATTATTTTAAAATGATTAATATTAGCACTAAGTTTAGTTATGAATTTAATTCTTCTACTAGAATTAAGCATACTATAGTTCCATTTGAATTATCTTATGTAGATGTTATGAATACTTCTGCAAGTTTCGATAGTGCTATGATTGCAAATCCTATTGTTTCCAGAAGTTTTAGAGACATATTTATCCCTTCTTTGTCTTATATATATTTATATAGTAGACCTGCAACTTATTTAAATCCTACTAGAATTTTATTTAGGGCTTCTGCTAAGGAGGCAGGAAATCTTTTATCTTCTTTTATGTACTTATACGGATACGACAAAGAATCAAATAAAAAATTATTTGGAAATATTTTTTCGCAATTTCTAAAACTGACATCTGAATTAGTCATTGATAAGAGGATAGATAGAAATAATAAACTTGTATTTAGATTATTTGGAGGGATAGGTTATTCTTATGGAAATACTAATGTAATGCCCTATAGTGAACAATTTTATTGCGGAGGGGCTAATAGTATTAGAGGATTTCAGATAAGATCTGTAGGTCCTGGTAGTTACTATCTTAAAGATAGTAACTCTTCATCCTACTTAGATCAAACAGGAGATATAAAAATTGAATCTAATTTAGAGTATAGGTTTAAATTATTGGAAAATATGTATGGTGCTATATTTGCAGATGCTGGTAATGTATGGCTTATACGTGAGGATGAAAATCGTCCTGGAGGAAAATTCGATTTAAAAACATTATGGGATGAAATAACTCTTGGAACTGGATTTGGTATCAGATATGATTTAACTTATTTGATCTTAAGACTGGATTTAGGAGTTGCTCTTCATAGTCCTTATAAGAATTCGCGTTCTGGATATTTCAATATAGTTAGTTATGGATTTAATGATGGTTTAGTGTTAAATTTAGCTATAGGATATCCATTTTAATTATTATTAAGCAATTAGATTTATATATATATTAAATTAAATGTATATTTGTGTTCTAATTAGGGATGTATATTTATACATCTGTTTATATAATAAATTATTAGTGTCCGCTAAAAGTCAGTAAAGGACATAACGCCCCTCTCAATCACTAATAAATAGGTAATCGAGAGGTGTGTTTTTGATTCCAAGCCCCCTTAATCAAAAAGTGATAGGTTATTTGGTGGTCTTATGACTTCTTCAACCATCACGTCCCAATCTTTTTCAGGATACTCGAGGATGCTTTTA
>Ga0172378_10003338_pt1 | contig 15110 bp, 11 predicted proteins | sample GrowelOW332metaG_FD_119755 | JGI IMG/M metagenome (GOLD analysis project Ga0172378, IMG submission 119755) | Groundwater microbial communities from an aquifer near a municipal landfill in Southern Ontario, Canada - Pumphouse #3_1 metaG | ecosystem: Environmental > Aquatic > Deep subsurface >... | reverse complement strand
CTGACTACATGAAGAGCGTTGCTACTGATAATGTAAATCTCAGCAAAGCCATGGATATTATAGCGGCTAATAACACTGACCTTTCAAAGATGGCAGCAGATGGTACAAACTGGTTTACGGCTATGTTTGGTTCTACTGATCTGAACTCTGCTGCCTATAAATCAGTAGGTGCAAATGCCGGTATCACGATTGCTCAGGGTGTCAGTGCAGGCATGACCGCCGCTCTTGCTACAGCTGCATGGCCTGCTGCAACTGCAGCAGCTATTGTAGGTGGCGGCGGCTCTGCAATCTATGAACTAACCGGTGGTAATTCCATTGGTAACAAGTACACTGGTGCCTATGTGAATGCTCGCAACAATGATACTATTTACAAGAATGCAGTGTCCCAGGGTATGACTGATAAAGAAGCAAGAGCATATTCTGATGCGGCTATGCAGGGATATGCAAAGACTATCTTCTCTGATCTGAGTGATAACTTCTGGAAGAAAGATGATCTAAATGCAGTTCTGTATGGCTATGACAAGAAGTCCTATGACCAAGCAGCTACGCAACTGTCTGGTGGTAGTGACCTCGCTACTGCGAACAGAATGCTACGTTTGCAACAGGCATTAGGTGATAAACAGATATACACTGTACAGACTAAGAATGGTGAGCCCATTCCTATTAAGTATAGCGATGCCGGTTCTGCTTCTGCTGAGCGTGGAGCTACTTGGCAAAAGATGGTCCAGGATAGCAAGGCCCAAGGTCTTTCTGGAACTCTTTATCAGACCGGTAATACTGCTGAGATGAAGGACCTCTTGGACTACATCTTTAAGGGTGGTAACTACAACACAGACATTGCAACTGAGTTTTTCAAGAACTATGGTGGTACCAAGGAAATGGACTACCTCAAGTCTTCTGAGTATGGTAAGTTCATGGAAGCCTATGATAATGTCGGGGCTTTTGTAGATATGCTCAATAAACTCGGTGATACCAACATCGATCTTGCTCAGCTTATGAGTGAGAACAAACTCGGTAGTGTTATTCAGTCTATTGTAAACTTCAAGCAGGATTTCGATAGCTCCTTGGCTAGTGAACTTCAGGTTTACAAGGACTATTCTAATCCTGCAAAGAGTGCAGACTCTGTACATGTTAAGCGTGAATACCAGTGGAATACAAGTGATGCTGATAAGTCCGATGATCAAGCAGCTGAAGCAATCATTAAGACCTTCACTGGACTCAATGCTACCGTGAAGCAAAAGCTTAACGATGACCTTGGTATCACCATTGATTCTACTGTACGTAATTACAAGAACTCTGCAGACGAGAATATCAAGGAACTCTACTCAGCTGTTTCTGTAAACTATGCAAAACTACGTGATTCCGTTTCTGCTTGGACAGTAAAATTACCCGAGAATATTTCACTTGATGGGGCATCTCTGAGTGCCAATGATATCAGTGTCTTGGCCCAAGCAGGCATTCAGATTAACAGTGACGGTACTATTACCTTTGCAAAAGCACAGAATGCAAATACAACTGGTACTGATCGTGAGACCTCTCTAACACTAGATGATGTCTCTAAGAACATTCTGGATAAACTGGCAACTAAAGGTTTATCCTTTGCTGATGGTACGGGTGGGTTAACACTTGATCTGAAGACTTCTGATCTTAGCAAAAACATGAGTAGTGCACTGTTTAAGTTATCTACTGATCTTAGCTCTGGTATGTCTACTGATATGAGTGAAGCACTTTCTGGTTTAGGCAAGGTACTGGATAGTGGATACTTCCAGATAACCAATAAGGCTGTCCTCAATGGTCAGACAACAATTTCTCAGTACATTAACTCCATGGGTAAAAAGGCTGATGAGTTATCACCTGAGGTAAGAAAGGCACTTGGTCTCATTGATGACCAGATTGCCCAGGGTGGTAAAGCAACAGCCCAGACAGTAGCACAATGGGCGGATGGCATTGTAATTAAGTCACCTATTGATGCTGATGCGCTTACGCCTGAGATTGAGACTGCCTTTGGTAAGATTGGTGTTACCTTTGAAACACAGGGTTCAGAACTAATGATGGTCATAAATCATCTTGGTGATCAACTTGCAGACGGTACCACATTGATCCCTGCAACTACCTGGGATACACTTAACCAGAATGTAAAAGATGGTCTGAAGCAACTCGGTGTTACTTGGACTGAAGAAGCTGGTTTTGTAAAAGTAGACATCTCAAATACACTTGGCTCTTTGGTCACGACCAATGATATTCAGCCTGTAAAGGATGCCCTTAATGAGCTGGGTATTACCTTTGAAACTAGTGGTAACCGGATAACTGAGATTGCTGGTAATAAGGGTCTAGATATTAAGAATAACCTGCTTACCATCGCAACGTCTATCTGGGATACTGTTGATCCGTCTGTCAAGACTGCCCTTGAAGGTTTAGGCGTTACCATGACTACCTCAGGCGATAAGACCATGGTAGATTTCAATTCTGTTGTTTCTAATGGCATCGGCGATGTAGTTGCTTTGTTTACAGCACAGCCTGATTTCTGGAATCAGATTCCTGATGCAGTCAAGCAGACCCTAGAGGATGCCGGTCTCGCCACCCAGGATGGTATGCTAAAGATAAGCAGATATACTATTGAAGGTCTGATGCCTATTGGTAACGATTGGGCAGGTTACTGGGAGAACATGCCTGAAGATGTACGGACTGCCTTTGCAGACGCTGGTCTGAATACTAAGAATGGCCTGTTCACTGTTAAAGAATATCTTGATGAATCCTCTGTACCTGAAGGTGTAAAGCATCTTATCATGAAGTTTGATGAGTTGCCCAAAAGTGTTCAGGATGATATCATTGCGTCTGGTAAAGCGATCAGTGACAAGGGTTATGTAGTATACAATGCAACAGCCAGTACAATGAAGTCTGTTTCTGAGGCCATCAATGATAATAAGACAGCTGCAGTAGATGCTGCAAATGATATGGCTACACAGATTGCTAGTGCAGTAACCTCTGCAATGCAGAATATTCAGCGTCTTAATAATATCAAGATAGGTAAAACAGGCGGGTTCCTTGGCATAGGCGGAACTAAGAATACTATAGGTAGTCCTGTAGCCAGTGGTGGAATTACCTACTATCCTGAGTACACTGCTGCTGGCGACCTTGTTAAATATCACTACTACGATAACAGAGGTATTGAGCATACTACTACATCTATTCGTAGCAAGGCTAAGGGTGGCGTGGCTGCTGGCTTGACACTAACAGGCGAACTTGGCCGTGAACTAGCAGTATTACCTGATGGTAGCCTCCAGATGCTTGGTAAGGATACCGGTGAGTTAGTTAATCTTCCCACTGGTACGCGCGTAATCAATAACGATGATACTGAGAAGATCATGAAATATACGGATGGTCTTTCCGGTGTCTCGAATGTGCGTCAGTTAGCAGACGGTAACACAGCTGTTAAGGTAGGAACTACTGCAGTAGACTTTAACAGTGCAGCGCTTAGTTTCTTCACAGCAGTTCTTGAGCAGCTTAAGAACTCTGATATGCTCACAGCAGCTGAGTTAGACAGTGTCGTGAAAACAATTATTGCTGAAGAGAGTGATAATAGCAAAGCATTCAGTGATCTACTGGGAATAATAAATGCTACGATAGGTGCATCTAGCGATGCCTTAAAGACAACAATAGACACGCTTGCAACAACACTGACTACCACAATAACAACAGTGGCCTCTGATGTAGCAGATAGTCTTACACAGTCATTAAGTAGCATTCAAACAAGCGCAGCTGAAACAGCTAAGGTATTTACTGATACCAATAGTTCTGGTTCCTATGGCATGTCTATTGATGAGGCGGCTGCTAAAATAGCTGCTGCTAAGGATGCTGCTGAGAATCCTAACTCTACTATAGAAGAACGTAACATCGCTCATCAGGTAGCTGAACAAGTTAGAAGTGTGTTTGGTTATTCAGGCGGTGCCCGTGGTGACCAGAATATCGGTGGTAGTCAGAGTATCGTAGAAAGTATTAACAGCAGGGTAGATGAAATACGCGGTTCTGCAGCTGGTTCGTTGATTAAAGGTGATGCGCTGTATCGAGCAGGTGAGAATAATCGCTACGAAGCTATTCTACCACTTGAGCGTCCAGAGATCATGCAGTATGTCGGTAGTACAATAGCAGACAACATGCCTACGGTGGGTGGCAATACTTCTCTAACAGGTAATAATGAGAATTTCTACGACAGTATCTTAACCTATCTGGCAGGCATACTTACTCAGCAACGTAACTCAGACATGCTCACTGCAGCTGAATTAGATAGTGCTGTAAAGACTGTTACTGAGACAAATAATGATGCTATAGCAGACATTAAAACCTTAATCAGCGAGCTTAGCAAGGCAACCACGAGTTCTGGTACCGATGTGGTTACTGCTCTGAATAATAATACAGGTACACTTGGTACAAAGTTAGATGCCATAATAAACACAGTAAATACAGCAACCAGCAGTCTATCTAGCACACTGAGTAGTCTTCAAACAAGCGCGGGTTATCAGACACCAGTGTTAAGCGGATATGGTGGCGGATCCGGTTCCAGCGATTCAGGCATGTCTATTGATGAGGCAGCAAGTAGAATAGCTGCTGCAAAAGATGTTGCCGAGAATCCTAACTCCACTGCTGAAGAACGTGCAACAGCCCATCAAGCGGCTGAGCAGGTAAGAAGTGAGTTTGGCTACTCAGGTGGAGCACTCGGTGATAAGGCTACAGGTAATACATCAGTAGCTAATGCAATCAACAGTAAAGTAGATTCTATTCGTGGCAAGGGTTCTGCAGCAGGTTCTGTAATTTCTGGTGATGCTTATTATAGGGCAGGTGAGAATAACAAACGCGAAACAATCCTGCCACTTGAGAGACCAGAGATCATGCATTATGTAGGCGCCGCAATTGCAGATAGCATGCCTGTTCAGTATACTGATATGCTGAAGTCAGCTGTTGGAATGAAGAATGCCGGCATTGCTGATATGTCTTCAGGTACACGTAGTCAAGACCTATCTTCAATGGTTGGTACAATTACACAAAAGGTACTTGAGGGTATCCTGCCTGCAATGTCTGCAACCGGTGAAGAACAGTCAAAGACACCAGTCTATGTAGGTACGCTGATTGCTGATGACAGCGGTTTAAAACAACTGGAACGTAAGCTATACGTTATACGGCAAACAGAACAAGAAAGGAGATAAGCTATGGCAATCTTTACACTGGATGGTATAGCAATAAAAAACCCGAATACATTTAGAATTGAGCTATACACGCTCACTAAATCAACGCGTGTAGCCAACGGTGACATGGTCATGGACTTTGTAGCCAACAAGCGTAAGTTCGAGTTTGGATATAATGCCATCAATGGTACTGAGCTTAATAAGATCATTGAGATACTTTGGACACAGTTAGCTACCACCAGACAGTGTTTCCACACGCTTAACTACCTTGAAGATGGCATAGAAAAGACTGCGAGGGTATACTCAGGTTCTATACCGAAAAACTTACACAGTGCACAAAGCAAACTATGGGTCTGGAAAGATGTAACAATAAGTCTTGTAGAACGTTGAGAGGAGGCAGAAGAATATGTATCCAACAAGTCAAGCATACAAAGAGCTTGTGTACTCTCGTGATTATGCAAGACAGTTTATCCTGCGTGCAATTATCAAGATCATTGATGTCAATGCTAGGACATTAGGAACATACTCTTCTGCCTCTAGTTCCTTCATTACAGACTTTGCACAACTGGTCAATGAAGCTGAAAAGGCTGCACCTTATGGTACCCTTGAAGATGGTATGTTTACACTAGGTGGCAAGAAAACTTTGATGCCCAGTAAGATTGCAGATATGGGTGAGCGTGGTTATCTAGCAGAAATCATGTCTGACGCTGATGGTAATTTTGCAGAACCCCTTGAGGCGCTTATTTGCATATACTCTACCTTAATTTCAACTGTTGGGCGCACGCTAGTATTTGATGCTAATCTTGACTTCGTTGTGAAAGACTTTGACATCATCTACTACCGTACTGGCATTGAGATTGCACGGTCTATGGTTCGCAATAATACATCATATACATACTCAGACCGATTGGGTGTACAGCGCTATGATAAGGTCATTATTAGGATATACTCCACGACAGTAGGTTATAGACGTGTACGCATTGTTGAAGATATCCCTGGTATTTATCTGACTTATGATGATACCAATATGGTCAATCTCACCTTCACACAGGCGATAGATCTTTTTAGTACTGAGCTCGTGTCCGGTGAGATGGACCTCAGTATTGAAAATGCTAGTAAGAGTTTGGACATACTCAATCCTGATGGTATTGAAAAATTCTTACAGCGTAGACAGGTTGCAGAAATCTATGCTGATATGATCTTTCCAGACTTGTCGGTAGAAACTGTTCCAGTGTGTAAGCTATTCCTGATTGATTGGAAGTCTGATAAAGGGGCCCTTGGTGTAACCTTTACATTCAGAGATGCTCTCGACACTGCAGCACAGGATGAGTATATCAAGGGTACTCTGCCTGCTACGTTGGTTAACATGTATGACCTAGCAGAGCAGGTCTTAATCGATGCAGGTATTAAAGACTATGTTATTGATGCACCTCTTAAGACAATCTATACTACAGCATGTTTACCAGTAGCTTCGCACAAGGAACTCTTGCGTATGATCGCCCAGGCCTCACAAAGCGTAGTCGTGCCCACTGCCTCTGGTGGTATTCACATCAAGTATTTTTCACCACTTATAATCGCCTACAACACTGTGACTAATCCCTGCTTCGACACTGACCTGACTGGCTGGACAACAAGTCTTGCAGCGCTTGACACATCTGCTGTGTATACAAGTAAGCAGAGTGTACAATTAGCGATTAACGGTTTAATTAGTCAGACGTGCGTTCTAGCGACAGGTCATAAGTATCTTGTAAGAGCATATGCTTATGTGGCTACAACACCAAGTTCTGGCACTGCAGGCGTGTATGTCAATGATACTCTGGTATCTGCAAACATTGTTGATGCTAGTCTTACAGAAGGTGTGTGGGCAGATATTTCAGCAGTAATTGATGGAAATGGCGCAGAAAGCAGTACCCTGGCCATAAAAAATGGAAGTGATGTGGTAGTCAATATCGGTGCAATAATGCTAGTAGACTTAACTGTAAACTATACAACAGGTAAGGAACCAGACAAAGACTGGTGCACTCAGAATATCCGATTCTTTACAAATTCTGCTGGTGTACCACGAATTGAAGATCCAGCAGCAGTTGATACGCTGACTTATGGCATTCTATTTGATGCCCCTGAGATAAAGCAGCAATCATCAATAAAGTCAGTAGAAACCAGTATCTATAGTTATGCTGCAGCCACTGAGGTTACTGAGGTCTATAAGGGTACTAGGCATATACTCGGTACAGTAACCTTCAATGTTAAGTTCACCGATATCGCAAAGGACTGCACTATTACTGCTAAGTCGCTTGATGACTCAGGCAACCCTACAACGCCTAATACAGCAACAATTGTTTCTTCTACCTTCTATGCTCAGGCTGCAGTATTAAAGATAACTGCAAACTCTGATGTTGAGATTGTAATTAGCGGTAAGAAGGTTAGTGCCAATGCAAGCACATATAAGATTGATAGCAATATTGATCCTGCCTTAATTGCTGATGCTACAGCCCTGGTAATTGATAACAAATTGGTTACTTACACCAATGTAGCTGAGAGTATCACTGATTATGCAGTCTATTGGTACAAGCGTAGATATTTGTATGATTTCGATTGGCGTCAAAATCCAGCCATTGATCTGTTAGACACTGTTACGGTATATGATGACTTTAATAGAAACAATCGTGTACTACTAACTGATAGGACGCTTGATTACAATGACGGTGTAATAAGTGGTAGCTCAAAGGGGGTATTCTAATGCCTGAGTGGATTGATCCTGTATTTGATCGTACACAAGCAGACTGTGATAATCACACAGCAAAAGGTGTCCTGAATGCTTCTGATCTAAATAGAATAGAAGATGATACGCACTACCTTGCACAGCAGCTTAATGAACGCGGATATTATATACCGCTGGCATATTCTGCGGGATACCCTTGGACGCGCGAAAGATACTTATTGTGTGATACCTTAAATGCTATCATAGATGCACTTAGACAACTGCGTGAAAAATCTTTTGATATGATCAATTTACCAACATTGCCTTCCTTCAACGGTAATGATTTTGTAGGGTATGATCAGATCAATATCTTAGAATACTATCTATATGACACTAACTGGATTATTATGCAGCTTGACTTATCACCTATGATGTGTGGCGAAGTATTCTGTGGCGAATAGTTTATTATAAGGAGGCAAACATGACAGACGGAATTATCAAAGGCACCGGCAACAGCCGGTATTTAAAGGGGGCGGGGTGGCCCTCGACCTACGCGGAGTTTAAGGCCATGGCGGAGGCCGGGACGCTGCCTTTTGACCTGAACGGCATCAACGCGGCGGGCTGGCAAGTTATTGGATCTTTGCTGAACAAGGCAAATCTGCTGAGCGATGCAACCTGCTCACTTCTTAATATTCCAACATCAAGCGTGCCGGATAACGTATTTGAAAAGCTCGCATTGTACGTTAAAGTCGGCGACATTCGCACAACTACGCGGACAAACCTCGGCAGCAAATGGCTGCTGTGTAATGGCGCAAAAATTAGCAAAGCAACCTATCCGACGCTAGCCGCGCTATTACCAAGCTCTGTTGCAAGTCTATCTGATTATAACAAAGTAGCCACTTCAAATGTGCTATATCCCCAGAGCATGATTTACAAGGATGGGGTATACATTTGTGTAACAAACAGTCAGATTTTATACACAGCAACTCCGTGGATTACTGCATCATGGGCAGTAGTTTATACAGCGTCGGATGGATATAGTTTTCACAGAGTTAGGTATTGCAACGGATATTATATTGTGGTTGGATCGTGCAACGTTAATGGCTATTTGTATCCAGCGTATGCCTATTCAAACAGCCTGACAGGCACGTGGATTACAAACACGCCTTATGGTACATCGTATAGGGGAGACCTGACTGATGTTCTCTATTGCAATTCTTATTTTCATTTTTATGGCTATACAAGTGACGGTGGTCCATCTGGTGTTGGAGCTTATGATTTCTACAAATCAACTATTACTGGGACGATCAATGCACAGCTTTTGCTGGCAAATGCTGGAGGTGTACAAGTAGCAACAAACGGAACTTGCATCCTGCTATCATGCGGCGGGGCAAGTCCGATTCTTGTGTGCTCATCAGGCGTAACGTACACGTCCATTTCCACTGCACCTGCTACAAACTCGTGGACTATCAACAAAATTGAGTTTGTCAACAATACGTGGCTGCTGCATTTCCGTTATACAAGCTCTCCATATAACAGCATTGTGTGCTTTTCTACAGCCGCTACTCCGCCAAGCTCTATTGCATCAAATTATGTGACAATACATCATGATACTTTAGGGAGTTGTTCTCCTCTACTGTCTATATATCTAAATGGTAAGTGGGTGCTTTATTATGCAGACCCAAATTATCCTGGAATAGATGTTACAGAAACACAGTTAGTATCTGGAACAACAGTTACATCGAGCGTTTTGCTTCCAGTAGGTGTTACCATGACTTATATGGCTGGTGCAAGTGATGCTCCTACTCCGGTGATGTTTATATCATCCTCTTGTTACAGCATTGATCCGGGCAAAGTTACTTTACCAGAAATCTCAGTTGACAAGGCGTACAACTATATTAAGGCATTGGAGGGATAACAATGGAAATTACCACCCCAAAACTGCCACCACGTGCAGGTTATGTTGAGGACGTAGACGCAGACGGCAGTCATTATTATCGTGCGGTCAGGAGCACCGCCCGCACAGACTTGCTGACACAGCAAGTTACCACGCAGGCAGATTCGGTGGCCGATCTGGCTGAGACGGTCGCGGATATCATCTATCAGATGGACACAAAAAATTTGGGAGGTACTGAAAAATGAGTGCATACAAGATTTGCAAACTACTGATTAGCATAGGCCGGACCACGGGGCTGCAAGCCAAGGTAAATATGTTTTATGCCTGCGGCCAGTTGACCGATGACGAGTACGCCGAACTGACCAACACCCTGACGCCGACGAATGCTGCAACCACCGCCACGGCGTAAGGAGGGCAGATGGAAAGCATTATCGTTGCCCAGCCTCTTAAAGATTGATCGGAGGAGACTAAAATGCAGCTAGCTGATATCAGCAGATACATCGCAGGTCTATTCAGCAATAAGGTAGTAGTTGTCTTATCAGCTATGAGCGCCTTTTGCTGGTCATTTCTGTTCCCTAATACTCAGTATGTCGCCGGGGCCGCAGCGGTGCTGGGTATGATGATCCTGGACCTGCTTACAAAGCTGTTTGCCCTATCTCGCAAATCAAATAGCCTGAAGCAAGCATTCAAGGATCACATCATCAACAGCCACTCCTTTGGTAAGGGCACAATCGATAAACTGGTAGTTTTTGGTATCATGCTTATCGTCTGTGGTCTGGCCTATCGCCTGACAATAATCTCTGAAGTAGCTACATGGTTCACACAGTTCGTTTTTGGAGTCATGTTCCTGCGAGACGCATTATCGATACTCGAAAATCTCTCGGATGCCGGCGTGCAAGGGCTCGGGCTTTTTAAGAAGGCGGTTTCTAAAAAGCTTGAGGATTACGTAGATTCTGATGAAATAGCCAAAGACATTGAAGAAGAGAAGACATCAGACGCTACTTTAAATACAGATGCTTCAAACAATACGGATCATATTTAAGGAGGACAAACATGAAAGCAAAACTCACAAGTAGAAAGTTCTGGATTGCCATCATCACGATCATTTCTGGTGTCGTCTCCCTGCTGGGTGCCAATGACAGTACTGCGGCGGATATTGTGTCTGCCCTCCTGATCTTGGTCCCCTCCATCGTGTACATCTTCACCGAGGGTCGCATCGACGTTGCAGCAATGCAAAAGATCGACATGGATGCCTTGGGTGCAGCGATCGTACAGTTGATGAAAGACATTAGTGCTGCGACGCCGACTCCCTCGCTGCCTGCAGCAACTATGCCTACAGTAGTTCCTGTGACTCCCGCTGTTACTTATGCTACTGACACCAGTACTAAGGGGGTTGATTCAAGTGACGGCACTGGCGAATAAAATCATCACGCTGGCCAGAAGTCAACTACTTACCAAAGAGAACCCGCCTGGTAGTAACAATGTGAAATACAATACTGCATACTACGGGCGTGCAGTCAATGGTGCAGACTATCCCTGGTGCTGCGTGTTTATTTGGTGGCTATTTCAGCAAGTTGATGCTGCCAAGCTGTTTTTCAACGGTAGTCACACAGCTTCCTGCGGAGCCCTTGCAAACTACGCAAAGGTTCAAAAACTGTGGATAGATAAGGACTTTGAGCCCGGAGACCTTGCTTTCATGCGATTTACTCATAACTATATTGAGCATATCGGCTTAGTTATTGGGGTCCGGGCCGATGGGTCGCTGCTTACCATTGAAGGTAACACAGGCAAAGGTAATGACGCAAATGGTGGCCAGGTGCAGCAACGCGTACGTAAACTAACATGTGTAGTCGGTGGCTACCGTCCCCGCTACTCAGATATGGAGGAAGACAACATGGCACAGATCATTGAGCAGATCGCAAAGAATGTCGGTATTTCCAATGATGAAGCAGTCAAGCGCCTCACCGTCCTGATTCAGAATCAGGATACTAAACTGGATGACTACCAAGTCAAGGGTGTCCAGTGGCTGAAAGACAACGGTTTGATCTGGGTAGCCAGGAGCGGCCTGGCCCAGGTTAACTGGGGCGACTTCGGAGTGATTCTCCAGCGACTCCACGACAAGCTCAAGACATCTAAATAACCACTGAGGGGCCCTGAATAAGGGTCCTTCTTTTATTAGAAAAATTGTAAGATTGTAAGAATTGTAAGAATTGTAAGAATTGCAAGAATTGTAAGATTTTATGGCATATAGGGAATTTAAAAATAACACGACTAAATCAGCTACTAGCCCCATTTATGAGAATCTACAATACTCTAGCTTTATATGCTATTTAGGCATTTTTAATATATTTATATAAGTATATAGATTATATTATTAAATGTATGAATGAGTACAGTAGTACTGAATGAAGCAAGTGGAACTAGTAGCTGATTTATTCGTACAAATTCAAAATCGCTATATACGTATAAAATCTTACAATTCTTGCAATTCTTACAATTCTTACAATTCTTACAATCTTACAACTACGTTACGACTTTATCAGCTAACTCGCCGGGTAGCTAGCATGCAGCGCAGCTTAGGAAATGTAGCTATTCCTAAGCAAGATTCTAGGTTTTATAGCAGCTTTTATAGGGGTATAATAAGTTCATGAGTGAGAGAGAAGCAGAAAAAATATTGCTGAACCTGCCTTTCTCATTCAGGTAGTAGTACTGAAAAAGTTGTACAAAAAATGTGTGTACTTTTTAAGGGTAAAGCGCTATAATAATAATAGAGGCAAGAAAAGACTGTATGTGCTTCAGGCACTTCAGAATATATTTTTAAGAGGAGACTTCTACCATGTCGAAGGAAAATGAACAGAAGACCAATAGTCAGGACAATACCAAGGTTGCAGCTGCTACTACTGCAGCGCCCACCGGCATTCAGGCTGGTCCCGTTGATTTCACCAATCCCGCTGCCATTGCTTCTGAGCTGGCTGCCAAGGGCACCGAGACGGCTGCTCCCAAGGCGAAGACCAAAAAGGATCCCAAGCCCCGCGTGATCAAGGTTACGTACGTCGCTGCTCATGACATGAAGGCCGGCGAGTCCGTCACTTTTGACTTCGAGGTTCCCAAGTCCATGAACACCCGCGGCATCGTTGCTGGTATCCCCGTCGTTGAGATGACCGACGACCAGCTGAAGATCGAGTACCGCAATGCGAACTCTGTGTTCTACAAGACCAAGAAGGCTGGCCATGATGCCTCCAAGGCTGAGGCTCGTCTGAACTCCGTCAAGGCTGAGATGGAGAAGCGCGGCATCCAGCCCACTGCTCGTGCTTCTGCTCCGATCGACGCTGCCTCTGTTGCATCCATGATCCAGAGCGGCTCCATCAAGATCGACGACATTCAGAAGTATTTGGATGCTCTGGCGACCAGCAAGCCCGCTGAGGCTGCAAAGTAAGCTAGCCACTTCCGGCGCTGGGACCTGAGAGAAATCTTGGGTCCCAGCAATATGGGTCTGGACTGGAAGCAAGGTTTGCTAAGTTGGCTATCTTCTTGGTTGAACCGTTACTCACGCCCAACCGTGAGCAGACCCTCATTAGTTACTCCTTTCGACCGGGGGAGTTTGGTAGTCTCCCTCGGTCCATATGGTGGAAACAAGCCAACTACTTGAATCCGCCGACAAATCTCTTTTCCCCTTCATCTTCACCCTTCGGCGGGTAGAGCGAGGTACCTGGTGCACGCAGAACATTGGGTACCCCCTCCCCTACCAAATATATCGCAGGGTAGAGCAGTGGTAGCTCGCAGGGTTCATAACCCTGAGGTCGTGGGTTCGAATCCCACTCCTGCAACCAGTGAGGGACGGTAGGTTGTAAACAACCTCTCAACGGTATGCAGCTGCAAACCCGTCATTATGTGGGGACAACGGAGTAGAGGTTCTTTGCAGTGAGGCGCCGCTGCCACTTTGCTGGTTGCGACCCCGTCCAGGCATGGGACTGGGTATCGCCCGTAATCAGCACACTTTCCGTGTGTCCCATTTGCCGGCTACTATCCCGAGCGTCTAATGTGGCGACGCTCGGGGGCCGGCGTTAAATTTAATATTTGTCTCAGTAGCTCAGTTGGCAGAGCGCCTGGCTGTTAACCAGGATGTCGTTGGTTCGAGTCCTACCTTTGACGCCATTGGAGGTGAAGGGATGCAGCTTTATTACAATCCAATATTTGGGCTGGTGATAACATGGCTTGGCCAAATTAACTGTGTCCTTGCTTCCACCTCTAGTCCATGGACCTCTGGAGTGCACACAGGCCTCTGTGGCATGAGGATCAGATTCTGGCCAAGCGGGTTTGTGTAAGTCCTTTAGTGTGCTTAATGAAGTGTGTTTGATAACGATGTAATATAAGCCGGGCGTTCTAAATTTTGTGCACCCGGCTTTTTGATTTGGGTCTTTAGCTCAGCGGTAGAGCGGCCGGCTCATAACCGGCTGGTCCCGGGTTCGAATCCCCGAAGACCCACCAATAAAATTTTAAGGAGTTGCTTTTAATGGTTAAGATTCAGTTTAATAGCTACTTTATTCAGTTGGTAGCAGATAGTACTGATCCATCATTCTTGCGACTCATTTCTGTTGTTGATGGTATTGAGAAGCAACGCACCCGTAATACGTATCGCTGTTCTCTACATAAGCTCCCTGAAGTGCTTGCTGTGGTCCATGGAATATCTCATTTAGAGCAGATACCTGCCGGTAGAATCCATGAGTTGTACGAAGAGGAGATCCGGCGCCGCCGTTGCACTGGAATGCTAAAGGAGCTTGGGCCAGATATGACCAGCGACTGGTTGTGGCCTCATCAATGTCTTGGTATAGAACTAGCACAGATAAATCGCAGGTACAACTTCTATTATGATACACGTATGGGCAAGACACTTATGTGTCTGAAAATATTGTATGATCGTTTAAAGTCTGGTGAAGCAAAACGCTGTTTGGTCATTTGCCCGTCAGCTATTATTAAGTCCTGGTTAAATGATGCCGCCGAGCATTTTCCTGAACTAAAGTTAGTAGCTTATTATGGCGATGAGCAGCAACGCTATACGGCACTTATGACGCCGGCACATATAGTAGTTTGGGCTACTGAGCAAGTAGCTGCAAATATTGAGTATCTTAAGAAGATTGATTTCCATACCTGTATCTTTGATGAGTCTTCTAAGCTGAAGAACTTCCGTACGAAGATAGCTGAGGCAACACTTGATCTCAGCCTAACTATTCCGTCGTGGTACAACCTCTCGGCGACCCCCGCCCCCAACGGCGAACATGAGTACTATGTACAAATGCGTTGTGTAGATCCTTATTCATTTAGTTCCGTGCGT
>Ga0172378_10003337_pt1 | contig 15111 bp, 13 predicted proteins | sample GrowelOW332metaG_FD_119755 | JGI IMG/M metagenome (GOLD analysis project Ga0172378, IMG submission 119755) | Groundwater microbial communities from an aquifer near a municipal landfill in Southern Ontario, Canada - Pumphouse #3_1 metaG | ecosystem: Environmental > Aquatic > Deep subsurface >... | reverse complement strand
GTGTATGGTGCATTCCTCCGGAATGCGGTTGCCGATGCCTATTTCCCCCTCTACAAAGAGATAATGCCTATGGCATTTTGTCAAAATCGTCATAAGTTGTTTTTTGCCGATTACTTAGTAATGGTTACAGAATAACTTCCGCAACTTTTTAACAGAAAACCCTTTGCATTTAAATCTTGGTAAGCAGAAATCTGCGGAAGTTATTTTTTTACTGTTGCTAAAGCTCAAGATGTCTTGTGTGGCATCGCATTGACAGCAAAATCAGGCAGGAGGACAGTGGAAATTATCGTATTCGGAAAATTCCTACAAAATCTAATCTTCTTGAAGTGTTCCAATTCAGAGGATTTGTACAAATTACATTCTTCTGCCGAAATCGTTATCCAACCGACTCAATACAGACCCATGTTTATATCTCCTTCTTGCTCTTGATTCGGTTCTTGTTTCTGCTGAGGTAGTAATCTATAGTGTATTTTCCTCCGCCTAACAGTGCGATGGAAATATAGATAACCAGATAAAGTAATGCCGCTTCTTTGCTGCTGTAAGGCTGCCCTATGTGCCCCAAGAAGCCGGCCACCCACATATTGATGATGATGGGTAGCGCAAATAGTCTTGGTTTCAATCCAATCATCACTAGTATGGAACAACCCACTTCTGCAAATATGCTGAGTATTAGCGAAAAGGTTGATCCTATGCCGATGGGATTCAAGAAGTCGCTGGCATCGCCGCTTGCTAACATTCCTATTTTTGCGATGCCGTGGCTCAATAGCATTAGTGAACTCACTACACGAAGGAAGAAAAGGCCTATGTTGATTGTCATGATGTTTCCTTTTTTTCTTTAATAACCATTTTCTATCCCTTTTGGTTTTGGAAAGTTGTCTTGAATTTTCTATAAGTGCTCAAAAAAACAACTTGGTAAAGTTCATTAAAAAAGGTGTTGGGTGTCGTTATTTTCTATTCTAATAGGAAAATACGTTGTCCTGCATTCTTAAAATTCTTAATTTTGCGGATATTTTAAACAAAGGAAAATATGATAGAGATAATTCCAGCCATAGATATCATAGACGGCAAGTGTGTGCGCCTTTCTCAAGGTGATTATGAACAGAAAAAGGTTTATAATGAGAATCCGATGGAGGTAGCCAAGATGTTTGAGGACGTAGGTGTCCGTCGTTTGCATCTTGTTGATCTGGATGGTGCCAAAGCCCAGCATATAGTCAACTATAAGGTTTTGGAGAAGATTACCTCGGCAACCTCTCTGACTGTCGATTTTGGTGGAGGCTTGAAGAGCGACGATGATCTTCGGATAGCGTTTGAGTGTGGTGCGAAAATGATAACCGGAGGTAGCATTGCGGTGAAGAGTCCCGACGTTTTCCGCTCTTGGATAGATAAGTTTGGTTCCGAACGCATCATCTTGGGTGCCGATGTGAAGAACGAGAAGATAGCAGTAGGTGGTTGGCTGGAGACTACCGACGCCGATTTGTTGCCATTTATCCAATCTTATAAGAAATCGGGGATAGATAAGGTTGTCTGTACGGATATTAGTAAGGATGGAATGTTGCAGGGGCCATCTACGGAACTTTATAAAAAGATATTGTCGGAGATGCCGGACTTGTATCTGATAGCGAGTGGAGGTGTAAGTTCCATGCTGGACATCGAAAATCTACAGGAGGCCGGAGTGCCTGCCGTGATTACAGGAAAGGCCATCTATGAGGGCAAGATAAAAATGGATGATTTGGCTAAGTTTTTGAGTTAGAATTTGTAAATTTGCGATTCTAGTAAAGCCGGTTATATATGGATATGAATTTGGATTTTGACAAGTTGGGCGGGTTGATTCCTGCTGTCATACAAGATAATGTGACAGGGAAGGTTCTCATGCTTGGTTTCATGAATGAGGACTCTTATCGTAAGACATTGGAGTTAGGGAAAGTCACGTTTTTTAGTCGTTCGAGGCAGAAACTATGGACGAAGGGCGAGACAAGCGGTAACTTTCTTAATGTGGTCTCTATGCGTGACGACTGTGACCACGACACACTTCTGATCAAAGTGAATCCTGTAGGACCTGTGTGCCATACGGGAGCCGACACTTGTTGGGATGAGGAGAATAAAGCCGATTTTTCGTCGCTTCCGTTTATTGAGAAGGCTGTATTGCTCGATTCTTCGGATAAGGAGCGGGAGTGTGCGGCGTCAAAAGCGGAGACATTGAAGGATGTTACATCCCGGATGGAGGAGATGATGAATGAACTCGCATCTTGTGGTCTGGAGATGAAGGATGTGATGGAGAGCCTAGCCCGGAAGTATAGCCCACGTATAAAATAGAGTTGATGGATGAATTGTTAGTAGATTATAGGAACGTATTTGTCAACCAGCAGGAACAGCCGGTACTCAAAGACGTGAACATACAGGTTCATGCCCGGGATTTCATCTATCTTTATGGAAAAGTAGGTAGCGGGAAAAGTACTTTTTTGAAGTCCTTGTATTGTGAGGTGCCTATCCTTTCGGGGGAGGCCAAGGTTTTTGACTACGATCTTTGTAGGATAAAAAACAGACAGGTGCCTTATCTGAGAAGAAGTATAGGCATCGTTTTCCAGGATTTCCAATTGTTGATGGACCGGAGTGTGTATGATAATCTGCGTTTCGTATTGAAAGCCACGACAAAAAAGAGCAACAACGAAATAGATGTGCGCATATCCGATGTGCTTCGTTTCGTTGGAATGGCTAATAAAGGATATAAAATGCCTCACGAACTGTCGGGAGGCGAGCAGCAGCGCATCGTGATTGCGAGAGCTTTGCTGAATGAACCCAAACTGCTTCTGGCCGACGAGCCTACGGGAAATCTGGACATGGAGACCGCTGATGAGCTGATGAAACTCATCCATCGTATATCTCAGGAAGGAACCGCAGTCATAATGGCAACGCACAATCTATATTGGCGCAATGCTTATCCTGGCCGTGTGGTGCGTTGCGGCGAGGAGTCGCTCGAAGAGGTGGTTAATGAACATGATTTAACTTGTGAACTTTAAAAATAAAATAGGATGAAGGTAATTGATTTGATAAAAAACAGTAAATCAACCGCATTTTCTTTTGAAATATTACCCCCATTGAAGGGAAACAGCATAGATATGGTATATAAAACCATCGATATGTTGCGTGAATTCGACCCTAAATATATAAATGTAACGACACACCGCAGTCAGATGGTCTACAAGACCATGCCCAACGGACTCTATCAATGCGTGGCCGAACGTCACCGTCCGGGTACTGTGGCGGTGGCTTCTGCCATAATGAATAAGTATAAGATAAACGTGGTTCCTCATATCCTTTGCAGTGGCTTCTCGAAGGCAGAGACGGAGTATGTGTTGATAGATCTTGATTTCTTGGGTATACATGACCTTCTGCTTTTAAGGGGAGATAAGGCGCAACAAGATAAACGTTTCATCCCTACTGATGATGGTTATGCACATGCTTCCGAGCTTCAAACGCAGATAAACCGATTCAACGAGGGCTTTTTTGTTGACGGAACTCCTCAGTTGCAGAAGAAGAACACGCTCTTCTCTTATGGTGTGGCTGGCTATCCGGAGAAGCATGATGAGGCTCCTAATATGGACTCTGACATCTATTGGCTGAAACAGAAGGTGGCTGCCGGAGCCGATTATGTGGTGACTCAGATGTTTTTTGACAATCAAAGATATTTCGATTTCGTGGCACGTTGCCGTCAGGAGGGAGTAACCGTTCCTATCATCCCGGGTCTGAAACCTATTACGGTGATGAACCAACTTACCATGCTGCCGAAAGTATTCCATGTGGATATACCGGAAGACTTTGCGACGGAACTACGTAAGTGTAAGACCGACGAGGAGGCTCGTGCCGTAGGCGTGGAGTGGTGTACGAAACAGGCGAAGGAGCTGAAGGAACATGGTGTCCCTAGCATCCATTTCTATTCCATGATGGCGGCAAAGAGCGTGAAAGAGGTGGCTCAGAATGTTTATTGAAAAGATGCCCGAACTTTTAAGGAAGTCTGATTTTTGAAAAACATTCATACTTTTTTCATGTTATAAAAAAGGTTCTTAGCTTCGTCGTTCAAATAACTAATATATCTGGAAAATATGGGTTTCTTGGCTTTTATATTTCTTTTCGTCATTGTGCTTCTGATTCTCGTGTTGAGCGTAGTGGGTCGTTTGTTAGGAGGTGTCCTTAGCTTTTTGGGTTTAGGACGCCCAAGGCGTACTTTCTCCTCTTATGGCTCGTCCGGCGGACGGATGGAAGGTAATTCGGAACAGACGGATGATTCTGCGTCACAGTCGGAAGTGGGAGCGAAGCGTATGCGTGTTTTCAAGAGCGGAGCCGAGGATGTCGATTTTGAGGAGGAGAAAGAGTGATTACTCCAATTTTTAAGGAAATGAATACATTAAAAAATAATTGAACAAAATGAACAAGAAAGTATTATTGATGATCCTCGATGGTTGGGGATTTGGAAACAAAGAAAAGTCTGATGTCATTTCATCAACTCCAACTCCATATTGGGATTCGTTGCTGAAAAATTATCCATATTCTCAGTTACAGGCTTCCGGCGAATTTGTAGGTTTGCCGGACGGACAGATGGGAAACTCGGAGGTCGGTCACCTGAACATTGGCGCCGGCCGTGTGGTTTATCAGGATTTGGTGAAGATAAACAGGGCTTGCAAGGACAACTCGATTATGGAGAATCCTGAGATTAAGAGCGCATTCTCTTATGCGAAGGAGAACGGAAAGAATATCCATTTCATGGGTCTTACCTCCAATGGTGGCGTACATAGTTCGCTAGATCATCTTTACAAACTTTGTGACATCTCCAAGTCTTATGGAATAGAAAATACCTATATCCACTGTTTTATGGATGGACGTGATACGGATCCAAAGAGCGGAAAGGGCTTCATCGAAGAGTTGTCTGCTCATACGGCAAAGTCGGCCGGTAAGATTGCTTCTATCATCGGTCGTTTCTATGCCATGGATCGTGACAAGCGTTGGGAACGTGTGAAAGAGGCCTACGATTTGTTGGTCAACGGAAAGGGAAAACAGGCTACAGATATGGTGAAAGCTATGCAGGAGTCTTATGATGAGGGTGTGACGGATGAATTCATCAAGCCTATCAATAATTCTGCTTTCGATGGTACTATTAAGGAAGGTGATGTGGTTATCTTCTTCAACTACCGTAACGACCGTGCAAAAGAGTTGACCGTTGTGTTGACTCAGAAGGATATGCCGGAGGCTGGTATGAAGACCATCAAGAATCTTCAATTTTATTGCATGACTCCATACGACGCTTCGTTTACCGGTGTGCACATTCTCTTCCCTAAAGAAAATGTGGAGAATACTTTGGCCGAATATCTCAGCAATAAGGGAATGAAACAACTTCATACGGCAGAGACGGAGAAGTTTGCCCATGTTACCTTCTTCCTGAACGGCGGACGCGAGGCTGAATTTCCTGGCGAAGACCGTATCTTGGTGCCTTCTCCAAAGGTGGCTACTTACGATTTGAAGCCGGAGATGAGTGCCTTTGAAGTGAAGGATAAGCTTGTTGAGGCCATCGGTACTCAGAAATATGACTTTATCGTGGTCAACTTCGCAAATGGTGACATGGTAGGACATACTGGCATCTATGAGGCTATACAGAAGGCTGTTGTAGCTATTGACAATTGCGTGGACAATGTGGTTGAGGCCGCTAAGTCTAACGGATATGATACGATCATCATAGCCGATCACGGAAATGCCGACAACGCAATTAATGCGGATGGTACTCCTAATACGGCTCACTCTTTGAATCCGGTACCTTTTGTTTATGTAAGCGACAATAAGGGAGCAAAGGTCGAAGATGGCAAGTTGGCAGATGTAGCTCCTTCCATTTTGTGTTTGCTCGGTCTTGAGCAGCCTAAGGAGATGACAGGCAAGTGTTTGATTTCGAAATAAGAGTAGAACAATTGCGAAATAAGAAGGGAGGACGTCCGTGTGGAGTCCTCCCTTTTCGCTATTGTGGATTGATCGGTTGCTTATCTCATCCTGCCTCCCGCTACCCAATTCTTGCTGTAGTATTTGGAGGATAGGTCGTTGATGATAACTCCTTTGCTTGAGCTTACACTGACGAATTTGCCGTTTTTCAGGTAGATGCCCACGTAGTTGGGTGTCCCGTTGTTTTGTCCGCCGGTATGGAAAAATACCAAATCTCCCTCTCTCAGCTCGTCTTTGTCTATGGATATGCAGTTCTCCTGGTAGATTTTGCTTGTTTGTCGTTCGAGTTCGAGTCCGTAAATGTCTTGGTATATTGTCATCACGAATCCAGAACAGTCGGCTCCGCTTTTTTCCGAACCTCCATATAGGTATGGTGTGCCTAGCCATTCGGCCACTTCTTTGTATAGGCTAAGATTGTCATCCTCGTCTATCGAAAAACCTATTTTTTGAGATAGGTCTCTCATCTTTTCCTCCTCTTGGGAAGATGAGGGGGAATAGGGGGAGGCACAGACTTTACTGTTGAGTTCAATCTTTTGCTCTTGCTTTTGTTCATCTTTTGCGCTTTCTTGTTGCGGATTTTGTGAACAGGCAGACAATGTAAGTCCTGCTGCTAAAATGTAGTAGAAAAAATCAGATTTCATCTTATTCTTTAATTTTGTTTAGTTGTTAAAATAATCCAGTAGAAAATCGGTTCTAATGATATGTCTTGTGACAAAAACTAGGTGTTTTTCTTGTATGCAAATGTATAACAAAAAGTTTTATTTGTAAAATTAATATTTAAAAAATATTCTTGTTTTAAAATTATAGTATCATGCCCAAATCCGTTTCGATGTTTACATGTTCCGGCCATGCCAATAAAAAGCAAATTAGTAGGATGGTCTCTGGCCGTAAATTTGAAGCTGTTTTGCCTATTTACGCTTGCAATTATTCAATAATAAGGAACTTCTCCATATTCTATTTCTTTTTTCATGTATGTTTTAATTAAAAAAATAAATATATTTGCGATGTCCAATTTTTAGAAAAAAATATCTGTAATTGTTCACACATGGATGGTGATGTGCGTGATTTGAAGAAAGTATATATATTTAAAGTAAATGTTTTAATTTTTAAAGTAAAAAAAGTTTTGTCGTATGGAAAAAAAACATCTTTTATTAAAATGGACATTGTGTGCATTGATGGCATTTTCTGTTGTTAATGCAAATGCAGCTGATTATCCGACCGGTTCCCCGGTTTCTAAAAACGGGAAACCGAAAGTCGTTGGTACTCAAATGGTAAGCGAATGTGGTGAGCCGATTCAGTTGAGAGGTATGAGCTCTCATGGATTGGCTTGGTATCCAAAGTGTTATACGGAAAACGCCATAAAGGCTTTGACGGAAGATTGGGGAATAGATATCTTTCGTTTGGCTGTCTATACCCACGAGTGGGGTGGTTATACCACGGAGCAATGGAAAACCAAGGAGGAGTACAACCAATATATCGACGAGTTGGTCGATTTGTGCGCTAAATATGGCATCTATTGCTTGATAGATTGGCATGTGCTTAATCAGGGTAGCGGTAACCCTAACTATACGCTTGATGACGCAAAAGAGTTTTGGGATTATATGTCAAAGAAGCATAAGGGTGCGAAACACGTAATCTATGAGATTTGTAATGAGCCGAATGGAAGTTCGGTGACATGGGATAAGGTGAAGCAGTATGCAGATGCCATTATCCCTATCATCCGTAAGAATGACCCTAATACAATCGTGGTGTGTGGATCTCCTACGTGGAGCCAGGATGTGGATGTGGCAGCCGAAAATCCATTGTCATATACCAATGTCATGTATTCTTTGCATTTCTATTCGGGAACTCATACATCCATGCTGAGGAAGAAGGCACAGACGGCTATTGATAAAGGATTGGCATTGTTTGTTACGGAATTCGGGACATCAAGAGCCGATGGCAATGGAGGTGTGTATCTTGAAGAGTGTAATGTGTGGATGGATTGGATGAAGGAACGTAAAATCAGTTGGTGTAATTGGAGTTATGCCGGTAAGGACGAGACCTCTGCTGCTTTGTTGAAGAATTCGTGCGATACGGAGAGTTGGAATGATGTGTCGGATTCTGGTGGATATATCAAGGGAAAATTATTGGAGCCGGATGTTTTCGATGAGAATTGCATAAATTCGGTTGAACAGGTCTCTTATAATGATAAGGTGTTTGTCTTCCCTAATCCGGTGAAAGATGAGGTTTCTCTGGATTTGCCGGAGGGGTCTGTGATGAATGGACTCCAAATTGTGGACATGATGGGCCGTTGTGTTTATGCCTTCAATGGGTCTGTTGACCGTGTTGATGTTTCAGAATTGAACCAGGGTTCTTATTTTGTTAAGATAGTATTTACGAATGGTTTTGCGGTGAAACACATAGTAAAGGAGTAACGAAATCCCGTGTTTCATTTTGGAAAAATCCATGTTTCATGAGTTTTTGTCATGGAACATGGATTTTTTTAAGAGATGAATCCTTCTTTTTTTTTTGCCATAGGGCAGGTGCTTTTCTTCTTTGAAAGAAGAAATATTTCTCTTATTCGTCCGATGTGTCAGCAATAAAGATAGATTATTTTGAAGAGGTGATGCCTTGAGACCACATCCTTCTGCATGTGAAATTATCCTTTCTGGTTATCTGCATGGAAGTGGTCTCTTTTTTATTTCTGTATTTTTCTGTGTGCCGATTTTGTTCGGAAAGTTCATATTTTAAGTTTTAAAAAAGGCTATTTTATGAAATTTAATTCTAAATTTGTACGTTTTGAAAAATATCAAATAATTAAATATAATTCTTAAATAATTAAACACTTTTCGAAGTATGAAATTCGGACATTTTGATGACCAACGTCGCGAGTACGTTATCACTAACCCACGCACTCCGTGGCCTTGGATCAACTATTTGGGAAATGAAGATTTCTTCTCATTGATTTCTAATACCGCAGGAGGTTATTCTTTCTATAAAGACGCCAAATTCCGTCGTATCACCCGTTACCGTTACAATGGTGTCCCTATGGATGCGGGAGGCCGTTACTTCTACATCAACGATGGTGGAACAATCTGGAATCCGGGATGGAAACCTTGCAAAACCGAACTAGACAAGTACGAGTGCCGTCACGGTATGAACTACACCGTCATCTCTGGCGAGAAGAACGGTTTGGAAGCGAAAGCTTTGTTCTTTGTCCCATTGAAAACTCATGCTGAGGTTACAAAACTTACTCTTACCAACAACTCAAAGGCTAAGAAAAGTGTTAAATTATTCTCTTTCCTTGAATGGTGTTTATGGAACGCTGCTGCCGATATGGAAAACTTCCAACGTAACTTCTCTACAGGAGAGGTCGAAATCGACGGTTCTACCATCTACCACAAGACAGAATATAAGGAGCGTCGTAACCACTACGCTTTCTATAGCGTAAATACGCCAATCAACGGATTCGATACAGATAGGGAGACATTCCTTGGATTGTACAACGGATTCGATGATCCTCAAGTTGTTAAGGCTGGTAAGCCAAGCAATACCGTGGCAATGGGTTGGTCTCCAATCGCTTCCCACTACATCGAGGTTGAGTTGAACCCTGGCGAAAGCAAGGATTATGTCTTCACTCTTGGTTACATCGAGATGGATCAGAAGGAGAAGTTCGAGGCTACGGAGCAGGCAGACATCAAGAAGATAGTTGATGGTGGCCTTCAGGTTTCTACCGCTGCATCTCCAATCATCAATAAAGTAAAGGCAAAAGAGGTTCTTGCTAAATTCGACACTGCCGCTAAGGTGGATGCCGCATTTATGGAGCTCCGTGCTTATTGGGATAATTTGTTGGATATCTTCACCATCAACTCCGGCAACGATAAGCTTGACCGTATGGTTAACATCTGGAACCAGTATCAGTGTATGATCACGTTCTGTTTCTCACGTTCGGCTTCGTTCTTCGAGAGCGGTATTGGTCGTGGTATGGGATTCCGCGATTCCAACCAAGACTTGGTCGGTTTCGTTCACCAGATTCCTTCCCGTGCGCGTCAGCGTATCATCGACATAGCTTCTACTCAGTTCCCTGACGGAGGTTGCTACCACCAGTACCAACCTCTTACCAAACGTGGTAACAACGACATCGGTGGTGGTTTCAACGACGATCCAATGTGGTTGATCTTCGGTACGGTAGCTTATATTAAGGAGTCTGGAGATTTCTCTATCCTTGATGAGAGAGTACCTTACGATAATAAAGAAGGTTCGGAAGTTAGCTTGTTCGACCACTTGACGGTTTCTTTCGACCATGTCGTTAAGAACCTTGGTCCTCACATGTTGCCGCTCATCGGCCGTGCTGACTGGAACGACTGTCTGAACTTGAATTGCTTCTCTTGGGATCCTAACGAATCATTCCAAACTACGGAGAACAACTCAAAGGGCAGCAAGGCAGAGTCTTTGATGATTGCCGGACAGTTCGTTATCTATGGTAAGGATTATGTTGAACTTTGCCGTCAGCTTGGAAAGGACGCAGAGGCAGACCGTGCCGAGAAGTGCGTGAATTCAATGATCGAGGCTGTTAAGAAGCATGGTTGGGACGGAGACTGGTATCTTCGTGCATACGATTTCTACGGAAACAAGATTGGTTCAAACGAGAATGAGGAAGCTAAAATCTTCATCGAGAGCCAAGGCTGGTGTACAATGGCCGGCATCGGACTTGAGGACGGTATGGTTAAGAAGTCTCTTGATTCTGTTAAGAAAATGCTTGACTGTGAGCACGGTATCGTACTTAACAACCCGGCATTCACTAAATATGTATATGAGTACGGCGAAATCTCTACTTATCCTGCAGGATATAAGGAGAATGCCGGAATCTTCGCTCACAACAACCCTTGGATCATCATCGGTGAGACTGTTCTTGGCCGTGGTGACTATGCTTGGGATTACTACAAGAAGATTTGTCCTGCATACGTAGAGGAGAAGAACTCTGAGCTGCACAAGGTTGAACCTTATGTTTACTCTCAGATGACAGCCGGTAAGGATGCCCGCAAACCGGGTGAGGCTAAAAACTCTTGGTTGACAGGTACCGCAGCTTGGAACTGGTATGCAATCACTCAGTTCATCCTCGGAATCAAGCCGGCTTATACAGGATTGGAAGTGGATCCATGTATCCCAGCCGATTGGAAGGGATTCAGCGTGTCACGTAAATTCCGCGGAGCAACCTACAAGATCGAAGTGAAGAACAACGGTGTGATGAAGGGTGTGAAGAAGTTGGTCGTTGATGGTAAGGAAATTGCCGGAAACATCATCCCTATGCAGCCAGCCGGCTCGGTTTGTAACGTTGAAGTTATAATGGGTTAATATTTTTAGTTATGAAATAGCCATAAGACACAAAACTACTCGTTTTGTGTCTTTGGCGTTTCTATGAATGTTTAATGTTTTAGGTCGAAATAGGTACTTCTAACTCGTATTTTTGCCTATGTATAAAAACGATAAAATGAGGAAATTAATAATAGGTACTATGGTTGCACTGATGGCTGTTTTTTTTGTATTGCCGTCATGTGGATCTAAAAAAGGGACAGAGAACGCTGCTGATAGCGTGAACGCTGTTGCGGGTAAATTTAAGTATCCGGCAAACTCTCCGGTAGCCAAATATGGTGCTTTGCAGGTCAAAAACCTCCAGTTGTGTGGCAAGGACGGCAATCCTGTCCAGTTGGCAGGAATGAGCACGATGGGTTGGCAGTGGTGCAAGGAGTGCTATACGAAGGAGTCTGTCGCTGCCATGCTGAACGATTGGAATGTGAACATCTTACGCCTCGCCATGTATGTGGAAGAGGGTGGCTATAATACCAATCCTGCGGAGTATCGCGATATGATGTGCAATCTAATCGATATCTGTGGCGAATTGGGAATCTATTGTATTGTGGATTGGCATGTGTTGACCCCCGGTAATCCTAAAAATGAAAAATATGCGGATGCGGAGAATTTTTTCCGTTTCATCGCTAATAAATATGCCGGTGCTGACCATGTTATCTATGAAATCTGTAATGAACCTAACAACTGTCAGGCAAAAGATAATGCGGAGAAACCATGGGAGTGTACTCGTGAGGAAATTGTGACATGGGATGTGATCGCTGATTATGCGAATAAGATTATCCCTGTCATTTATGGTGCTGCCGATAGCGTCAATTCTACCCATCCTATCGTAATTGTAGGTACTCCACAATGGGATCAATTAGTAGATGCATGTTTGAAGGAAGGTATGTATCAAGGTAACGAAAAGGACTTGAGCGATCCATTGCCTGCTAGAGACTCCCGATTGAAGTTTGATAATGTCATGTATGCTTTCCATTTCTATGCAAAGAGCCATAACGAAGGCTTTGAGAAGAATGGTAAACCAAACTATTATGATATGTACTCGTATATGTACGATGTCTTGGGTGAACTTCCTGTCTTCTGTTCTGAATTTGGAACGGTTGAGGCTCACGGAAGCGGAGCACCTGATTTTGACCGTACGGACAAGTGGTTGATTATGTTTGACGGTAATAATGCCGGCAAACAAAAGGTCAGCTTCTGTAATTGGAGCTTTTCGGATAAGGACGAGACGTCTGCTGCTCTGAAGGTAGGTTCTTGCGCAAAGGGCGATTGGAATGCGACTACTCCTTCCGGTGAATATGTAAAGAAGGTTTTGTCTGTGGTGAACGGAGGTGTCAAAGATTCTTCTGTTTTGAAAGATTCCAATAAATATGTAAGGAAATAGTCTTATTATTTATAAATAAAAACTTATTAAATGGGAAATAATCAAAAACTCTCTATCATAGAGAAGTGCGCCTATGGCGCTGGCGATTTGGCCTGCAATCTGTTCTGGGGATTAGTCTGCGTGGCAAGTGCGTTCTATACTGAGTATTATGGAATTTCGGCTGCGGCCGCTGCTACCATGATGCTTGTCGTTTCTTATTTCGATTTGGTATTGGACGTATTTATTGGAGCTGCAGCAGACCGTTTCGATACAAAATGGGGCAAGTTCCGTCCGTGGATCCTTTATGGATTTGTTCCATTCTGTGTAATCGGATTTTTTGCATTCTTTACGCCCGGATTTGCTGACTTCGGGAAAATTGTGTATGCGTATGTGACTTATCTGTTGTTCAGAATCATGTATTCTGTGGTGAATGTCCCTTACGGTGCTATGTTGGGAGTGATTTCTGAAGATCCAAAGGAAAGAGATTCTGTATCGGCTTATAGAAATGTAGGTGCCCAGATCGGTTTCTTTTTGAGTTTTGCTATGGTATTCAAATTTGTGAATTTCGCACAAGGTGCAACTACTGTCAGCAACTCAACTGCATTCTCCTACGTCGTTGCCGTATATACGGTATTGGCATTGGCTCTTTTGTTTTTCTGCTTTTCTTGCACGAAAGAAAGGGTTAAGCCTGTTAAGGAGGAGAATAATTCTTTAGGTCAAGACCTTAAGGACTTGGTTACGAATAGACCTTGGATCAGTTTGTCAATCGCTGGAATCGCTTTGATTCTATTTACGGCTTGTCACAATATGTGTGTGGCATATTATGCAAAGTATTACATCGCTGAAACCGTTGTTGTAGAGGAAGGTAGTAAAATAGTAGGTGTTTCACAAGATAACTCCGGCAAGGATATTTATGTTCTTGAGAACGGACGGGTTGATTCTTTATCAAAAGGTTCTATTGTGACGCGTACGATAGTAGATGGGAAAGAAGAAGTTGCCACGGTCTCTATTGAACGTTCGTTTGCTGCCATGAATGCCGAAGGTGAGATGGCAAGCATTGAAAAGGTAAGGGGAGACGGTGCAAAACCTGAACAGGGCGATTATGTGACCTATTTCAAATATGATGTAAATGGTAGCTTTTGGGGAATGAAACTGGATTGGGAATTGTTCTATACGTTGATTGCCGGAATGGGAACACTTCTCACTATTCTCGGAACTATGTTGATTCAACCGGTGGTTAGAAAATTCGGAAAGAAGGAGACATGGTTAAGTTGCTTTGTAATATCAGGACTTGTTAGTCTTGTGTTTATCGTTTTAGGTAAGGACAGCTTTTCGACAATCATCATCTTTAACTGGTTGTTCTCCCTCATTATTGGTCCAACAGGATTTATCATGTGGAGTATGTACGCCGATGTTGCCGACAACGCAGAAGTAAAGACAGGAAGACGTGCAACGGGTTTGATCTATTCTTCCGCTACCATAGCACAGAAATTCGGATATGCGAACGCAAATTCGTTGCCGTTGTTCTTCCTTGCAGCAGTAGGGTTTGTGTCGAATGACCTAAGCATGTCATTGGAAACAAAGGAGATGGTAAAATATGTGTTTGCCCTCGTCCCTCTTGTGGGTGCCGTGTTGGGCGTTCTGGCCTTGTTCTTCTACAATATCAATGAAGAGAAAATTATTGAGAACTCGGCTAAATTGGCTGAACTAAAAAAAGGAAAGTAGAATAGTCTATTTTCCCTTTTTATAGAGAAATCCAAGAATCTGGTAGATTCTTGGATTTCTTTTATTGCTAAGATTGATTTTGAAGTATAAATGTAATGGAAACGATTTCGATAATAAAACCTAAGCACCACCAACCAGAATGGCTCTTTTGGCACATTCTTTCTTGGTAGGGTAAAGTGCCTGCGCTGTTGCCCCTTTCCGGAAAATACGGCACGTTTCGCTGATGACACCTTTTTTTATTTCTCGTCCTTGGGAAAAAGTTTTTCGCGCTGCCACCGCCTTCCCTTTACGTACAAAGGCGTCTATTTGCCTGCCAGATGGCGATGTGTTTCGAGGAAATCCTATTCGTCCTAAAAATCCTGTCTAAGAATTGCGGAATGTTTTAATGCATGGAAATTCGTCTACACAAGCTGTTTTGAACTTACCAAGTCGTTTCGTTATTAAGCAAAAAAACGCTGGCATAGTGATGCCAGCGTTTTCGTTATGTTTGGAATGAAGATTATCCTTATTTTCCTATTGACTCCGATTCATTGTCTGCCAATTCAGGGTCGATGAGGATACGTCCGCAATATTCGCAAACGATGATTTTTTTGCGGAGACGGATGTCCATCTGTCTTTGAGGTGGAATCTTGTTGAAGCAACCGCCGCAGGCGTCTCGTTGTACATAAACCACGGACAATCCATTGTGTGCG
>Ga0172378_10003336_pt1 | contig 15115 bp, 11 predicted proteins | sample GrowelOW332metaG_FD_119755 | JGI IMG/M metagenome (GOLD analysis project Ga0172378, IMG submission 119755) | Groundwater microbial communities from an aquifer near a municipal landfill in Southern Ontario, Canada - Pumphouse #3_1 metaG | ecosystem: Environmental > Aquatic > Deep subsurface >... | reverse complement strand
GGTGCTGTCGCTGGGTCGCTTCCTCCTATCCAAAGTCTCACGTCATTGCTATCTGTGCTAAAACCACTTAAACCACCTACAATATTAAAATCACTATCCATTAGCAATAGTTGGTTACCTTGCAAAAACTTAATCTTTGCATTCTTAGCGATAATGAGAGATGTAAATATTGCTGTGACATTAGCCGAGAATTGTTCCCAGTATGTATTTCCTCCAGTAGTTCCCGGTTTATTGCTAGCATTAGCAGTATGATCTTGCAGACATAAATAAGCATCCCATCCTGTAGTAGCGTTACTGTTAGCTATAAGAGCTACATCAATATATCTTATTCCGTCTTGCTTTACGTTAGATTGATTAAGATACTGTGTACCTTCTACCCATTCACTGTCACGTATTACACAACCTTGTATTCCTTGGTCTCCCTTCTCACCAGTCGCACCCTTCCTCGCCCGCTTGACGGTGGTTGAACCCATTGCTATTAATGCCATACGCTTTTTATTTGTTATATCTAAAGAACATCCATCCGAACAATCGGACTAAAGAATAATACACATAGGCCATGATACGCTGAAAGGCATTATGGCTGGCAGATAGACATGCACAGAGAAACAGCAAATCATAGGCATAACGATCCTCGCCATCGCCGAGTGTATCGTAGCACTCATCATGCTGGCGTGCTGCCTTGTCAAACGTCTTGCGACATGGAAGCAAAAAGCTCAACCACACCGGGCCGACACCCAGGCCATTCACACCCTCATGCCATAAAAAACCTTTCATCGTCATCATCAACCATTACTTAGAAGTGGAACTTGCTTTTGCAGAGCTTGCGCTGTCGTTAGCCGCAGATGCTCCGTCCGTGCTTTCGTTTGTCGTCTTTCCATCATCCATGCTTGCCTTAGTCGTGAACGACGGCTTTTCAGGATAGCCCTGCTTGTAGTCGTAGGCCAACACTTTCTCGATGCCGGTAAGTGTATCGGACTTAACAGCTGCCTTGTGAGCCTCGGTGTTGTCGTAACACTGGCACGCATACACCTCTATGGCGTTGAGCATCGTCAGTGCGTCGCTGACATCAAGATTGAACACGTAGCTGCCATAATGGATATAAGTCTTGTCAATGCCGCTTGCCTGTTCAGCCGCGAAACGCTGTCGCAATGCCAGCCGCGTGTCTCTGTCAAGCCATATCTCCTTGCCGTCGATAGTAAGAGAGTTCACGGCGGAGGATTTGTCGTAGGCGGAAATCTCGCTCAGTACAAGATCTTTCAGCCGTGGCATCACATCCTGCTCAGAAAGAACATTCAAGAGCTTTACACCATCATAGACGTATTCCGCCACAGTGCCGTTGGTCTGATTGCCATCAGCATCAAAGACAGGATGCTCATCGACGGTCTCGTTAATCAATACATAAGCCTGTTTGTTGCTCAACGTAACCTGCTTCTGCGGTTCTGAAAATCTGTATTTTTCCATAATTGTTATTGTTTTAATCGTTAATATATCAAATTCTTAAACTCATCCATCGACGCAAGACTCTGTACGGCATCCTGCTCGCTGACATGATATTCCTCGTAAAATATCTTGTTATTTTCGGAGCATTTATGCAAACGTTGATGTATCGATGCCTTACCTTCATTCACAAGCATATAAAACTCAACGATTTCGAGGCTGCTTTCCGGTGAATGACAAAGTACAGGCTCCTGCTTACCCGGCAGAATAGCAAGATATAGCAACTTCACGTAATATGATTTTGGTACTTGCTTCAATGCTTTATCAACCGAAATATGCTTTTCCTCTGCAAGTTTCGCGGCATTCTCCTTCATCCGCAAGTCGGACACAATTAGTTTGTATTCCACGGGGATGACAACCGTTCCATCAGGCAAATCCGCATGTTTTTTCTTGCAGCCTTTCTGAATAGTTGAAGAAACTCCTTTCTTATTTGTGAAAATCATACGATGCTCGATTAAATATTGTAGATGTTTGCTATCAGTCTTATCAAGAATACCTTTATAGCCGGCATAGTGCTGTTTGCCTTTGCGAAAAGCGCGAATGCTCCTGCGCCGTATCTCTGCACGAGGCTTCACAAAGCTGCGGAAGAAATCATATTTACAGAAGCGAAAGCCATCATCGACTTTCTTTATCTGATAATCATTCTTCACAGTTAATGAATAGCGTCCTTCGTAGAACGACATTTGAAACGACATAGCTTCGCGCACCACCTGCTTATCATAACTGCCTATCAACCGATTGTCGCCAAAGCAACAGAAAAAGACGTGATAACGCTGCAAGATAATACTATCGCATTCTGCTATCGTTATCATCGCCATCAGTTGCGATAGGCAACCACCAATCGGAAGTTTTACGGTTTTAGAAAAAGCCGTTACAAACAGCCAGCGAAGATAAGGACAAACGATCGTTTGAAACATCACCGAGAAAACAACCTGTATGGAGGTATTTTCATAGAAATGCTTAATATCCGTCAATCCTACGTATGCTCCTGGATGTGTATCAACCCAATGGCGTATGATATTAATCATACAATACTTCGGATCGTTGGATAACATCGAGCGTCCCTTGATGCCGCTGTACACATTCCTCACGAGCTTATTGCGGAACTTCTGCTCCACGACAATCAGAAGAATATTCTGTACGATGCGGTCAAAGACATCAGAAATATCCGCGTTTCTGTCCTTATCACCCTTACCACGCTTATGAATAATACGTCGCTCATTCGGTAATGGCTCATAGGTCTGAGTAGCTAACAGATACCAGATATAAGCGCAAACTTCTAAACGATGAACTTCGTACCAATTCTTGACAGGCTTAGAGCAATGTGTGCGTTCCATCGTGCGGTCAAATCCAGCGAGGATTATCTCACGTGATAGAACAAATCTCCGCATATTTTTCAGTTTCCTTTTCGAGTTGGCTGTCTTGAGTTCTTTAAAAATCGGGTCGTCTTGCCGGTAGCCCGTTGCGTTGCTTTCCGCTTTCACCTCGTCGCTACCCCAAAAAGGAAGTTCTGAGCCGTAATCACACCGCCCATACGCACCAGTGGCCGCATGGTCTTCCGTTATCTTTAGGCTTGCTGCCTGCGATGCGAGGGATTCCCTGTTTATGATATTCACTACCGCTTTGACAGCCGAAGCCCCGACGTAATTGTCATTGCCATTACCTGCGTGGTTGTTACCATTCAAAGTCCGAACCGAAGGATTCGGATTCCAAGTGTTGAGGTTACAACCGACGACGGAGCCGTCATCCTCGCCTTCGCTCTTCGATAAGGTTTCATCGGTATCGTTGTTCGTAAGGAAGGGATTGCCTTGCGATACCGCGTCTGCCTTACCGTCAACCCACAGTTGATAGTACGAGAGTATTTCTTTAGCTCTCGGCACACAATCGTAGATATGTTTTTTCTTACTCATTTGTCCCTTTAAAGAAACTGAACTGTTTTCGCACGTATGGCTACGCGTCGCGCCGCTAAGCCGCGGCGCAACACTGCCGCCATCTTTCAGCTATTGGCCATTTGCCTTATGCTTGTGGCCGTAATCTCGTTAAGCCACTGCTCACATTTACAATTCGTATATTATTAATGTTAATTGTTCTCTTTTTAATTATGCTATCAAGACAGCCGAAGCCCCGACGTAAGCGTCAACGCCAGAACCTGCGTGGTTGTTACCATGCAAAGTCCGAACCGAAGGACGCGGATGCCAAGTGAGGAGGAAACAACCGACGACGGAGCCGTGTACCTGTCGTTTACCGACACCGGCGTTATTGGTCGCATACGTCCATAGATAACAATTCTCATAGGTTCGGGCACCGCCGCCAACGGTCTTTGCACAGAAGAGCGAAAGGGCATAGTTGCTTGTCGCAACCCAAGCCTCGTTAGTCAGGACCGATGGATAAGCATAACGCTGCGACAAGCCTTTTTCGATGTCTGCCTCGCCATCTATATCAGCCTCGTAACCGAAAGATTTTCGAGCGGGAAGATCATCAATACTGGCCGTACAGCGAAATTCCATTGACAAGTTACTGCTTGCATCTTGCTTGATAACATAGAAAGCACCGTCCGTCTGTTCAAAGCAACCATACGCATACGGCAGTATCTTGCCACGGTAAACGGGCATAGAACGTTTCAAGATAGCTTTTTTGCCAGTCAGTGAAGTGCCGTCAGAAGTCAGCGTCATACCGTCGGCAAACTCCATCAGCGTATAACTGTTCACGACAGCCGTCATCACACCATCTGCCATACCTTCACAATTAGGCACATCGCGCACAATGAAGTAATGCTTTAGAGCAATCATACCCGTACCAGTGCTCACATCAATACTGCCATCAGTAGAGCATTTCATCTTACCGTCATCGCCATAATAGAAAATATGGCTCTTGCTGCCTATCATAGAGATAAGTCCGGCAGCGGAAATAGCATCGAGAACACGTTGTGGCTCCAGCATCTCGACAATGCCATAATTACTATTGCCAACGATACCTTGTACAAGTCCGTATTTAGTGCCGCTATTGGTAATAGCCGAATCTCCCCACGTATTATAATAACGTGCATCAGTGTTCGACACGATTACCTTCCATCCGCTGTTACCGCTGACAGCATCGTCATTAAAAGTTGTAGCATTCACACTGTCAAGTGATGTAAGTCCTGCACCGAAACAGTTCAATGCCGTTTCGTTAAGCGTGCCGATTTCTGCATAGAGCAAAGCACACCATGCCTCGTAGAACTCATAATACTCACCTAAATAAGGTGTGCGAGTCAACGGATCGGTATTCTTTGCCTGTGCACGCTGTATGCTCTGTACGCAAGACGTGAACTGCGTAGGATAGCCGCCACCACTCTTCTTATAAGAAGCCTTAAAGATGCCATTAGGCGCGTCATAGGTTCCTGCAACAGCGGTGTTGTAGATACAATGCTGCTGTGTGTTAGTATCGCCGCTGATATTGCCATACACCTCGCCCATCGCACAAATACCATGTTTCGGCAACAGTTTTGCCATCTTGCCGTTCCAATAAGCCGGTACAAGGCCAATACCCATGACATTAGTCTCTTTATCATCAACTGTCTTAGTATCTTTGAGAAGATACGGCTTGGTGTCCCAACAAAGATACAGATCCCCGTCGCTTCCATCTATTGCCACCGTGTCGCCATTTGTGGCCTTAGTCAGGCAAGTACCTTCAAGCGTATGCTGCTTCGCTCCGCCTTTTACAGTGCACAAGTGCAGATGCGATCCGATTTCATGTATAAGCGATTTGCTGCCATAAGTTGTAGCCGCATCCGGAGACTGCGCACCATTCTGACGTGCGAAACCAGCAAACTGATTTTTCTCGGAAAATGCCGCCATCAACGCGGCAAACTGCGAAACGGTATCAGATGCTTTCTGTGCGGCTGATGTCGCCGACTCCGCTGCCGTGCGAGCCTCCGCAAGATCTCCTGCTGTATTGTCGCCCACTTTTTCAGTGAGCGTTTTAATTGTTACTCTGCGTACATGCCCGTCTCTCTCGGCCACCACCGCGTCGGTGTCCTGTGGGTCGGTGATAAGGGTTGCGGTACCCAAGTCTTTAATTTTGCTTTCCATATTATTTGTTCTTTTATGATTTTACGTATAAATTAAGATGCTGCGGAAGTGGAATCCAACTCGAACTGTACGGTACCGGCCACATCAATATCGCACATTACCGTTGTCTTATTCCCGTCATTATCCGTCACATCGTAATCGGTATCACTGGTACTGATGGTAACATCCTTCGTCTTTACCGTGCGCACATCAACGAAGTTAGCTCCGTTGTCCTGCAAGCGATAAATATAGTGTTCCCATGTATCATTTACGATTTTGATGAGTTTTCCCGTGCTCATCTGTACTACAGCCGGAGTCAGTCCTACGCTTTCGCCATCATCGACCTGCTGCTTGGTCGCATCAGTGTAACTATATACAATCTTGAATGGGTCTGTTGTATCAAGCACATCAAAACCAACGGTATAAACGTACTTTGTAACATCAGTAACACCTTCTGGATAGAAATAGACAACAAATGTAGTCTGTCCGTCCACATCATCCACGCCGATAGCGTTATCCTTCTTTTCCTGCAAGGCAGATGCCGCTGTTACGCTCAGCTTCTTTGTATTCTTAAACAAGTCATAGTCAGCCTTGCAGACAAGATAGCCGAACTTCACAGCATCTCCGCCATAGAGCAAAGAAAGCGTTAGCCCGATATGGTCGGATGTTGTGTTGAGTGAATCCGTAGAAACGCCATCGCTTTCAGCTACGAGATTACCCGTCAATCCGACGATGCCGACATACGAACCTGCTCCCAGTGGCGAGATGATTACGTCGATGCTTCCGCTTACAGGCTGCTCCTGTGCACCGGCGCAACGAGCATCACAAGAGAATGTCAGCGTGTCGTTGCTGTCATTGTCCTTGCTCGCAAGGTTGCCGATGATAACCAGCGTATAGCTGCCATCGGTGAGCATCTTGAACTTGTCTGTATAACCCGTTGTCGTACACGCGCCATTAGCATCAAAAGCCAATTCGATATTAAGGTATTTCCATTTTGCAGTGCCGGCCACGATGGTAACGGGCTGTTTGTTCGTTGCCTCCAGTACCGGCTTAACCTGCGGACGATTGGAATCCTCAATGATTTTACTCCAGTCTGGCGTTACCGCTCCTGCCGAGTTCACACCCTGGTAGAGGGCCACGCCAGTAGGCATCTCGAAGTGCATTGCTATGGTATATCCACGGCGCAAACGCTTCACAGTGATAGAACCTGTTGTTATTGACATAGCTTTAAGACATTATTTGTGTGATACCCCTCCTATGAGTTTGCCATCAAGAGCGGCCATGCGCTCGTCGATGTCGCCTTGAAGAAGGGGAGAGGTAACGACCTCCTTCTCGGTCAATATCAATTTTCCGTCAGCGGATAGTGTGTGAATAGAATCAGAAAATCCTATCGACACCGCCTTATCTTTGTCTGCTAAAATATAGTTCATAGTGTGTAGTGTATTAATGTATGTAGTGTATTAATGTATAATGTGTAGTGTGTAATGACGATAAGCATCAGCGGAACGCAAGCGTATTGCCGTAGCTGTCAGTAAGCACATTGCCGTCATCATCAACAGCCGTAGCGAGCGGTTCTTTGAAGTCTCCGTACACATTCTCCGTATAGTCGGCATTAGCCGCTACATTCGTGATACCCAATGCAGTCAGTGGATAGGTAACATTCGCGCCGGTGCCAACTTCCTTGCCATCAGGATAAGCTTCCGATATTCCCGACCACACGAAATCGAAATAAGCGTCCGGGCATTCAAGCTCCACATTGCCGAAGCCAGTACCGAGCGTTGTTGACTTCGTTGTTATCTTCACCCCGTTGGTATGGTAGGTATCGGTAGGCAATGTGCCAGCCGTTATCCGCATGGACGGAGTAAAATCGGGTCTTGTGAACTTCGCCGACAAAGTAATATCAGCGAGCTTCACGTCCTTACCCTCTGCGTTTGTCTGATAAGCGACGATCTTAAACGAGCGCGATGCAAACATACGTGCATCGATGGTCAGCGATGTCTTTGTCAGCTCCATCACGCCAAATTTCGGATCAATGGCAATCTCGTTGTCGTTGTCGTTAGGGTCAACGAGCTTCACCTTATAGTTGTCGGATTCTACCGGATTTGTACCACATTTCAATGAGAAATGCCACGTATGCAGATAGCTGAACCTGTCGAGCACAATGTCCTCTGTATCAGTACCCACATCCATGCCACGTGAGCGTTTCCACTCGAACAGCAAGAGTTTATCCATAAAAGGATTGTAGAGAAAATTCAACGGGTCGAGACAAGACAGCGCATACTGGTCCATTCCCTTTGCTACCGTATTCAGCGTGAATTTCTTCGTAACGATGTGAACTTCCTGATTGGTACGCTTGTCAAGGATGTAACCATCAAAATAGACATCATACGATTCATTCTCCGGCACATTCTTCAACACCTTCAACATGCAACGCGTGTTGACACCTAAATTGGCATCATCTTTACCTACGCGTTCAATCTCATACTCGTTAGCAGCAAAAACTTGCTCGATAGGCTTATTGTTCACCATCCAGTGCATCTTATCGCTGCTTGTGATTACGTCCGCATTGGTGTATGGCACCACATTGCCGTCGGCATCTTTCATTGAACCGTCGTTAGCGACGAGTGAAAGATCTGGCAGAATACAAGTCGGTGCAATCATGCGGTCTGGAAGATACTGCCCAGTCATGGAATCATAAACCTGCGTGAGCGGACTGGCCTTGCTCAGCACGCGCACACTGACCGCCATATTAAGCGGTTGAAAGTCTCTGTGTATTCGGTTGGTTAACTGCATATCTTTTGTATTTTATATTGCGATTGATTTTGTTGCGAGTACCGCGCTGTCTTTGTCGTATGCCTTGAAAGTGAACAGGGTAGAGAGTTCATCCATAGACAGATCATTGTCACCGTCCTTAAAGGAAATGTCGAATCCCACATACTTGCGCTGTCCGTCCTCTGTAGTCTTGATGGTCGGCGTATTGTTGAATGCCACCACCTTTGCTTCCTGCTGCCAGGCAGCATCATTAGTAGCGTCGCCACTATCCCGCGTTACCGACCACTTCACGGCCTTCTCCGTGAAATCATCGAAACCGCGCATAAGGAAGATGCGCAACGGAGCGGTCTCGCCAAAGTCGAGCACTTCGGAAAAAGTGTTCTCTATCTCCATTCTTACGGCGAGCTTTTCTATTTGCTTGATGGTGCCCGACATGTAGATATTTTCGAGATATATTGAATATCCCGTCATGTCAAGTCCATAGACTTTCAAATTGTCAAGATCGCCCTCTTGCATGGCGATGTTCGCTGCCTGGAACTCCCATGTATTGACATTAACAAGCATACGCTCGTAGCGCAAGGTAGAGTACCGGCTGCTCTGGCGGTCTTTGTTCGTGAAGTTACCGTAACAGACAAAGTGCATATAAGCCGACGGATGCTTAGAGAATGTCCCGTCGGAATATTCCCTCAGTGCATATCTGAATGAAGAATTAGTTGCCGTCTCCGTTATCTCCGTAATACGAAAATAGCAAGTATAGAAACCGCTGAAACGAAAGTTACCCTTGTAGTCATCGTAATCATCAGTTGAATTGTTGGCTGTATTGTTGTCGTGGAAGATACCCATGCAAATATCATCGACTGCGATCTTACCGATTTCACCCTCTTCAAGTTTCAGATACACGGTACCCGTATTAGCCGTTGTCCCGGCGCTGTTGGTGTCTGGAACAACCGTCTTGACGATACCTGCACCCGGCGCACGCCACTGGTTGCCGACAAAGACTTCTACGCGATTATATCTTAATTCGGGAACTTCGAGAAAACGGCGTAAGGTAAGACTATCGCCCTGCATGGCGCCATCCTTGCCGAACTTAATGCCGAAACCCGTCATGCCATCGGCAAATCCCTGCTCGCCAATGACAACATCGCTCAGAAAATCAGCATTGCCATGAGTCTTTGATTTGCCCGTTACTTCGGTTTCGCCTATGGTGAGCTTGTGAAGTGTGGCATCATCTTTTGTCTTGCTCAGATATTCTTTCTCTCCATGATCTGAAACATACTTAGGCGTAACGACATCGGTTTCAGAGTCGGAAGAAGTCTTAGGATATTCAGCAACGCCCGTGAGCAGTTTGCCACCAAGGAAAAGCTTTGAAACAGTGGCTATCTTTGCCGTGATATTATCAAAAACAGCCTTTGCAATCGTCTTGATGAATGTAACCGTATCATCCACCGATGAATATTTCCACCAGGTATCAATACCACCGGCGGCAATGGCTTCGTCGGAAGAGAGCGAACCGCAATCGACGCGCTGCGTCCATGAACGCATCTGCGTAGTACCGTCCGTAGCGACGCTGGCAGAGATGATACCCTGCAAGAAAACGAAATAATAACCCTCAACGCCTATCTGCTCGCCATTGGCATTCTTGCCATAAAGGTCTATCTTCTCCGATGGATAGACGATTTGCGCATAAGCGTTGACAGCCTCCGACTTAGGGATGGCGGCATAGACGTACTTAGGCGTTGATGTGTTGAAATAGGTCGGTGCCAAGGCTAAAGGCCACCGGCGGTAGTTGTGTCCGGCATCGAAGGAAAGTCCGTCGATGCCACGCATGTAGCACATGATGACCGCACCACTCGACACATTGCCCTGCAAGTAATCAGGCTGGCCCATTGCATTGAGCGTGATGTAGAGTGCATCCGGCGCAATCCAATAGTTTTCGGGTCGCGCATCGGTCATCTGGTATGTCGTCGTTTCGTCTGCCATTTTCTCTTTTGTTTACTCCAAATATAGCAAATGACAGACGGAACTTAGGGACAGGGGGAAAGTCAGACTTTCAGCGAAGGCGAGCCGTTCAAGTCGAAAATCACACTAAACTGCACGTCCATCACATCGTGAGCATGACGGTTGAGAGCCGAAACGCTGTCATCAGGCGACACCACACAAGGAAGCCAGTTTCCGGACACCAACATCCAAGCGTGCTCAGTCATCAGGAAATCGTGCATCACCCATTGCTGCCAGTCGTCATCGAGCGGCCCCGTGCTCATCTTCCACGTCTCCACATCATTCTGTTTCTTGATGAGACGACGCGAGAAGCTGTTGAATGTCTCACGATTGGCCAACAAATAGTTATTTTTCGTGATAGCAACCGTTGTCTCCCGTAAAGCCATTGCCGCAAACGACTCCATCACGCCAAATCGGTTAATGAAACGGAACTGATAGCGGTCGCGCTGTGCTGGCATCACATAAACACTACGTCCGCCCAACGTGCGCAATCCCGCCGGATTGTCCTTATCGATGACAACGGGGTAGGGGAGCGACCGCGGCCCTGCCGTAATGTTGGCTATCGTGGCCGACATATCGTTTGGCAGAATATACGTATCACCATCACAGAGCAATTCGGGATGTGATGTCGGCTTGCGCGTGAAGTGAAGCGCGTCGCGCGAGGCTGATGAGAGCAAACGGTCTAAGTCAGAATAGCCACCAAGCAAAGCCCGTCCGCCCGTATCGGTAACAATGCCAACATTCTCATGCACCTCACCATTCTGCATGTATTCGTCCCATGCTTTCAGCGTGAAAGAGATGTAAGGATAGTTGGCTGGAGCCGTAGCCTCGTATTGATAGGTGGAAGCAACAGCACGCAAAGCGGAGCTGATGTCGATCTGCACCGTCTCGCCGCTATCGACTGGTGAGTGCAATACATAATCGACATAGCTGCCGCCTTGCAGCCCTGCTGATACCTGCAACATAACGTTGTGAAAACTCACGGTGCCCGTTACATCGCTGGCTGTTACGTTATATACTATCGGCGTATCGACAAAAGGCGAAGCCGACAAAAGGGATATAGTCTTTGCCATAGTTTATGAAGCATAAAAAGTTATCTTTGCCTCCGTAATACCCGTTTCCGCGCTGATGGTGTAGCTCACCTTATCTATATAGCCCACCATACCGTTGATACGGTAGCGTTGCATCCAGTGGTTAGGAATGTCAGCTATCTGTGCTGCCGTTACCTGGCACGTTACGATGAACTTCTTGCGATTCAGCACGAAATGCGCATATTCAGAGATAAACGAGTCGAACAATCCACGTGAGCGTATCTTCATCGTTACATCGCCCGTCTTTGCATCGACGACATCATTATCACAGATAGGGCTTTTTGCCCACGACGGTTGTTTCCATGCCCGTATTTTCAGTGCGAAACGCTCATCACCGCCTATGCCATCCAGCTTTCCATTGTAATCATAGACGTTGGCCATGTTATCCATCGTGTCAGACGACATCGCATATTTTCCTGCCACGGTGCGCCACTTGCTGTTGCCAAAGCCATCATAGTCATAATCATAGCTCTGCACATCAGCATCGGCACCACCACCACGCATCAAGGTCAGGTCGAAGCCCCACAATGAATCGCTCTGCAAAGGCGAATTGCCGTCATCGGTCTTTGTCGGATCATAGCTCTCGATGAGATTCAATTCCTCTGTCAGATAGAAATCAGCCAGTCCCTCAGAGAACGTATTACGGATTTTCTGCGTAACAAACTCATGTTCCATATCATCGTCGATGAATACCGCCATCATCGGTTTGGCATCGTCGGCATTGATATTGTTGGCCTTGTAGGTACCCGTATCGTCCTGGTAAGTGTTGCCAAAACTGTTAACATAGATAAGTTCGTTGTGATAGTTCACATCGTTAAACTCCACGGGGGTAAAGCCTATCTTGCGCTCCTCGATAAAATCGTTGTTCAGTTCCGAGCAATCGCCTAATTCCACACCATGAAACTGCCCCACCTCAAACAATCGCGGCTGCAACTCACTGGCTTGCGTCGCGTCCTTATCCACCTTGATACGATAAACATTGCCAGTGCGCCGGTCAATGTAACAATTGTGGTCGCCCGCACTAAGATTGCGGAAGAAATCAGTGTAGGTCTTATCCGTTACGGTATGATCCTGCGGATAATCGATATAATCGTAGGTCGTATCGTAGTCGGGCTTACCCTCCGTTATGTTCTTTTGCTGTTCACGGTCGCTGCTCTCCTTAGAATAAATCATACGGAAGCCCGTAATCTTCTCGCTGATTTTATTCATCGAGATAATCTGTCCGACAAAATCAATCGGTGTTTCCTGTGAACGGAATATGTTGCGCACAAGATAAGCCGTTACCCGTTTCTTCTCATAATCATAGCTGAAACGGATGCCAAAAGCGGCCTCCAGTGCGTCGAGCACTTCCTGTACCGACGTATCAGGCAGACAATAGCTGTTGGCATACATACCCATCACATTGGCCGTAATGGTACTCGACTTAATCTTTGCGGTGATTTTAATCTCCTTTACCTTGTCAACGCCCACCTGAATATGCGATGTTTTCCACGTCTTAGACGAAGTATCATACTGATACCAGTCACACGAATCGACGCTTTTATTTTCGGTGTCCTCCAAGTAGAGCTTACCGCCACATCCTCGGCTGTCGAGCCATGCCTGTATCTCATCGATATTCGAGAAATACGGCTGATAAGAAGAAATCTGCTTTCCTGTCTCGCCATCAGTGTAAACGGTCGCACCCTGACTGTCGAGCGACACACTCGTACCATGAATGACCCGCTCATCATACTTACAGCGCGTCGTGAAGAAACAAAGGCGCGAGAAATCGCCAACGGCCAACAATGCCGACTTATCAAACGTTACACCTAAATATTCAAAGAGCTTATCAAGGAAGTGCAAGACATAGAAACACACGCCCGACTGCTGGCGGTCGGCATCGAGTACCCAATACGGCGATTTGTCCTCCCACTGGTTTTTGCTGTCCTTTGCCGGAACAATATCAGAGGAAGTCTTACCATCGTCGTTTAAAGCATGATGACGATAACAGACACGTGCATTGACATACTTTGCACCGTCGGAATAGGTCTTATCCGTATTGATGTAACTTGTATTGACTTTTGGAATGATGACTGAATGGCCGTTAGGATAATCCCGCTGCGATGCTTTCACGGCTACCTGCTTGCCCGACACGACACATTTACCAGAAAAAGAAAAGCCTAAAGCCTGCGGATTACATGAAGCCGTGGTCTTGCGGTTGGTAGCCCAATAATCGGCATCTTCCTTTTTGCCCTTGTACTTCACATACACATGATAGTCGTAAGTGATTTCGGCCTTCACGTCGCCTATCTTCTCACCAATGAGAATATCATCGCCCATCGGCACATCGCGGCATTTCAACTGTCCGATAAGGTCAGAGAAACTATGCTCGTTGGCATCGATATTCATACTGAGCTTATCATCCACTTCCTCGTCGTCCTGCATCACAAGCGTACCACTGCGAAACGGCATACCGTCCACAAGAATACGCGCCGGAAGATGCTCTAATGATACCGGCCGCAAATCGCTGTAAGCATCCTCGATATTCTTCACCACGGCACGGTTGCCGTCGAGCGGCATCTCCACGGGATAAGTGAACATCTCACTCTCATGAAACAGCTGGTTCTGATCTTCTATAGAGATAGAGGCATCCTCCTTGAGCGTCAGGTCGTGCAACGCCCCGTCCTTGGTCTGTACCTGTATGTTAAGATGACTGTGCATAAATACTATTTTTCCTTATTGTATTTTTCGTAATAGGATGATGACGGTGCCAGCAAACGGCTCTCATCATCGAGTTCTACATGATAGGACGTAGTGCCGAACACCATGCTATGATAGGCACGGATAGACTCGTGGCCAAAGTCGAAACAAATGCCGTCTCGAATGATGACCGATGCGTTGTTATGAGTCTCAAAAGCATTCCACGACTCCGCCCTGCTGTAATCATAACCCTTGCCATAGCCCTTTTTGAGCAATCCGTAGCTACTGCCGTATAAGTGGACATGCGAGAAGTCAGCCCGACAATGTACCTCTGCCTTATCGTAGGCATCGACATCCGACGGAGCAAGAATAAAAACCTTTGGCTTACCATGAAGAACAAGCGTTTGTCCCGGATTATCGACGAATACGAAACCATGCTCAGAAGGCTCGTTGTAGAATACGTCGGCAGCATGGAAATCTGCCTCGTGCCCATCGAACCACTGCCCGAAATAACGGCAAAAGAGATGATAGAAACCACCGTCGTACACCCAATCCCAATTGTTGTACATCACGCGCAACATCTGGGTATAGCTCTCCGAGGCCATCATCTGCCGGTAGCCATCAACACACGCATGGTTCTCGTGTGCTGCCTTGCGTATCTGTTTTTTGAAAGTATCAAAGTCTATCATTGTTACTTGCTCCTTATCTTTTCCATTTCCTCATTCTGCTGTGCCATATCCTCCATGTGCTGCAAGACAATGTGGAAGTTCTGCTGATTGACCGACTGCTCGTCGAGTCCCAAATATTTCTCCATCGTGGCCACGGTGCGCGTATAGAGTTCAAGCGGGGTGGAGCGGTGCCCGTCGTCGGTACTCTGCCGTTTGAAACAACGTGGATAACGCTGCCCAAGATAGTGCATCATGCCCGACCACCAAAGCAAGACAACCTGCCACCGCACGGGGCTGAAATGGGAGAAGTCTTTCCAGTTCGTTATCGGTTGGTCGGGACGGAAAGCGAAATCGTGCT
>Ga0172378_10003335_pt1 | contig 15116 bp, 20 predicted proteins | sample GrowelOW332metaG_FD_119755 | JGI IMG/M metagenome (GOLD analysis project Ga0172378, IMG submission 119755) | Groundwater microbial communities from an aquifer near a municipal landfill in Southern Ontario, Canada - Pumphouse #3_1 metaG | ecosystem: Environmental > Aquatic > Deep subsurface >... | reverse complement strand
GAAAAAAGATAATAAGCGGCTCAGATAAGCGCCCGTAGCTCAGCTGGATAGAGTACTCGGCTACGAACCGAGCGGTCGGGAGTTCGAATCTCTCCGGGCGCGCCATATCGAGAAGCAAACAAAATATTAATCCCCTGTAGCTCAGTCGGTAGAGCGGGTGACTGTTAATCACTAGGTCGGCGGTTCGAGCCCGTCCGGGGGAGCCAAATAAATCAAGGCTTTAGGTTAAAACCTAAGGCCTTTTTTTTGCCCGAACGGGTGACTATGGGAGTCTCCGGGTCGGTATCGGGTTTCGGAAGGCCATATATTTCAATAGTTTGTCTCATCTGGTCGCCGCTGACCATAATTTCAGGAGTCACCGGTTCGGCATCTGAGTCAATTCGGAACCATCGCTATTTTCCCGTCAATAACCCGCCGCCAGTGTTAGTTGAGTCTTGCTTCGCTTTCTTAATAGCCTTCTTTTCTTTCTGAGTGTGGACTGGTTTCTTCTTGTCTTCTTTATTGCTTTTTGGGGACTTACTCATGGCAATTTCTCCGAGCGATGACTGATATCGATCCAGCCTAGAGATTTTTTGTGTCGAAGTCGGTGCGTTGGAGCACTTAGGCAGATATATCGAGAAGGTTTTTCCGCTGCGGTTGATCGTCGGGCATCCAACAAACAAATCAGTGAGGACTTTTTGTCACATTGATGACATAGGACATTTGTAAGCTAAAGCTTCAAAAAATGAAAATATGAGTCAGGAAAATGAGTGAATTTTTCTACAAGAAGCCGACAGAGCTTTTGGAGATTGAACGGGTGATAAACGATTTGACGGAAGACCGAACCCATCCGCTAAATAACAATAGACATCCCTACCATCGAGATTGTGTTCAGGCATTTAACGATTTGATGGCATATGCTGACAGTATTCGCCAACACACCGGATTTCTTACCAGAACATTCTGAGAGCACCCGCCGAACATTGACTTTGTCAGGTTGAATATAAGTTTGCCGCCTTACGCATCCTGGATTCGGCGGTCATTGCGTTGAAGTCTGGGGGCGTGACAACTAAACTCAGCCGGTTACGCTTGTCCAATATGGCCGAGCATTCTGGCCCCCCTGTGATCGCAAAAAACTTCGATATTAGGCGGCTCTACTGGCGAACAAGACGACGTTACGGGTGTCCGACTGAGGCCATTCTTTAAAATCGACTGGCAACTCTAACAAAGGACCTGTCAGGCAAGACTTTAACGATCCATCTGTCGCGATGTAGATGTGCTTTGCTGATTTTACTTGTTTCTCTGGGTATGCAGATTTAGTGTCCATTACTGCCGTGTAGGGGAATAGCGGGATTTTTACTTTATAGGGTGTTTCTTAAAGTTGTCTTAAGAAAGATTATATTTATTAGGCCGTTATGCCTTCTATCAAGAAATAACATGCGGTAGCCACTCAAATGGCTATGTCGAATTTGCTGACAAAACTGACTTGGAAGTTTTGCTGGGTGATGCCGGATGCAATGTGTTTGCTATGGCGAATGTATGAATCGTAAATGCCTTGACCATCATGGGATTGCATATTGCGGTAGCCGTCATAACCCTTCGGCGCCAGAAAGGCGTGATTAATCTGCTGTGTCAGGGTCATCTGTTTTTTTAGGGGCATGGTAGTCTCCTGGTGATTTTAAACGCTGACACTACATCTTTATTGTCCAGTAATCTGTGATCTAGTGTCCGTAATGGTGATCGTCGGGTTCGATTCGTGTTAATGGTTGGGGGGCAGCTGTTTGCCAATGCGTGCCAGAAATGTCACATTGCCGTCACATATTAGACGTATGCTTGACATGATCGCAGCGGCGTTGGTTCAAATATACGTCCCTCTGCGACTATTAGTGGCAGAAACATAGTTTTGTAAACACCTATCAATTCGCCCCTCCTTATCCAATAACTTGTCTGTATTGTTCTAGCCAGAAACTCTGGGCTACCTGCAATAACTTCACGATGAAAGATCATGCCAACTTTAAATATTCTTGTCGTTGACGACGAGGAATCCATCAGAGACATGCTGCTGATGGTGCTGGAAAATGCCGGAATGAATGTAACAACTGTTGCAACCGCCGAAGAGGCGCAGCAATCATTAGCAGAAACCTCTGTAGATTTGTTGCTTCTGGATTGGATGCTGCCGGGTATCAGCGGTATCGAAATGACTCGGCGCTTAAAAAACGATCCGAGATTCACTGCGCTACCCGTTATTCTTCTGACGGCACGGGCGGAAAGAAATGATAGGATTCGCGCGTTTGAAGTCGGCGTCAATGATTACATTACGAAACCCTTTTCGCCCCGAGATTTGATTATCCGAATCAACTCGGCCATTAATATCAGTAAAAACCTAAACTGATAGGCACCGGCTTAAATCAAGGGTTTTTGAATTTTGGTCCCTTGCACCAATTGCGTGCCTCACTTATAGACTTAAACACTCTGGATCTATAGGGCAATGGACTGGTGTGAACGAATGCATTGATTTGTTCTGCAAGTTCTCGATCCTGGGTTATAAATGCAATTTTAACCTTATCATTGACGCGGTAAGCATCTGCTACACTCGCAAAATAAGCCTTTATAATCGGGGGTGTTACTTCGAAATCGTTCACCTCTGAAAAATCATTTATGACAAACAAAATGCTGCCGAAATTTGGATTATTTTGCACGTCTTCGGTAGCCGCCATGAATTCTGCATCGATCACTTTTTCAGTGAATTTCTTAACTACTCCTATACGTTCCCACTTTAAGCCGTAACCCATATGTACCCCGTTTTATTTCCCCTTGACTGCTCAGTCTAACATTATCATCCGACTGAAATCCAAGCCGAATGGAATGAGAAAAATGTCCTGATGTCATAGGGTGTTACGGCCAGGATGAGCCGCGAGAGGTCACACAAAAAACGTCTGCCAATTATTCCGGTATTCAGTGCCGGCTTTGCCGTGTGTTAATTGCAGGGACCCTCATGATGTCAAAGCGCCCGAACGCATCGGTTACAGCAGATGTGTTATCACCCAATAAAATACAGTTAATTCCAGTGCAATTGGCAACACGAAGGACAACGGATGATGTTTGATTGTGTAAAGCGACTCGATAACCTTGCTACGCTCATACTCTAACGGGTGCTCTACTTTCGATTCAGGGTAACGAATCGCTGATTGAGCTGGCGCGGGAGCACTACTGATAAAAAAATTATCATCGTCAAAGATTGAATCAAACAAATCGTCCAGCTTTTTTTGATTTTCAAAAAGGCCGTTTAAGGCATTTCTATCAAGAGTGATAGCGTTCATAACCCTTCCTCCAAACGTATTCTTTGGAAAAGAGAGTACTGAATTGTCTGCCCAGAATCTGTGAAAAATCTCATGTTACCGGCAGATCGTTGGCGGGCCAACCGCAACAAAAACTCATCAGTCAATCCCGGAAAAGATCATGTAATCACCGAGTCGACATAAAGTTGGGTCACAGGGACATCTACGGGGCAGTTGTAATTCAGTTGCCCACCAATTGATCACGTCCAGCTTCTGGTGGTCATCTCATGTCAACATAGACATGGTGCGGATATTCGTAAAATGCGCCGCTGAATCCGTCGATGATGCAGAAATCCCAGAAAATGTTTTGCCAAATATATTTGTTGGCAAATTCAGGGCTAACCATCCGGTTGCCGGATTGGGTGTCGTTTGCGCATTTGACCTTTATGGGAGCACCGTCGCGCTCAACATGTATTGTTCTGCTGGGTGGTGTTGTCCATTTGCCATCATCGTTGCTGACGACACAGCTGGTTTTTTCCACATTGGCATTGTTTTGTGTCTCAACTGACAGCTCTTGTCTGCTGCCGCGATCCATGCTGGCACAACCAGAAAGAAGAGTTGAGGCTATAGCGATTACCGATAGATATTTTTTCATGATAAATTTTCTGGGTGATTAAATTTCAAAGCGGAGCGGGTCGTTTATCGTTCTCTTTGAAATACACCCCGGAAAATCATCCATATGACCATACAGAAGATAACGGCAAAAGCCAGTTTCAATCCGCCGGAAAAAATTGCCATCCAAACCGAATACGCACCGAGTTTTACAAAAACCATGGCAAGGCCGGTGAAAATGATGAATGTCCAAAACATGAGTTTGTCTCCGCTAATTAAATAATTGACGGAAACAATCATGACACCATGAACTGACAGGTTGTGTCGTCGCTAGGCTAAGGCTGAGTCCGTTGCAGCGCCCGCAATAATTCGACGGCGATTCTTTGGTTAGTCCTGGTCAGATTGCGAAACGCTAAACGTAGGTTGAGTCCATCTTCGGAAAAGTCTTCTCTAAAAAGGCTTTCGATTGATTCGGTTTGTGACGGATTTTCTAGCTCTTCGGCGGCGGCGTAAATGGCTGACGGTTTGGTGCCAAGAGTCTTTGCTATATTTTCCAGTAACATTAGAGAGGGTAGTCGATCGCCACGTTCAATGCGAGAAAGGTAGCCCGCATCAGTTCCCGCTGATAGCGCCACTTCTTCTTGCGTCAAGTTGCGCTCCTTTCGAAGTGCGCACAGTACCCGTCCAATTTCCATAGGCAAATTTTCTGAGTAACTTGCCTTTCAGACAAAGACCGGGAGACATTATCTTGAATGAATTTGTCTAACAGGCATATTTAAGGTGATAATTGCCAAAGATAACGGTTACCGTAATTCAGTAACTTTTGGATCAGTCCACGACACAACCTGTCATCTTGAGCAGGCATAATCCGATTCAGAAATCAAAATAGGGATGTTTCAGAATGTCGGATCGTAATCACGATACCTTGGTTTACAGATTGGCTCAGATGCTGGTTAAGCTTAACCAAGGCGAAAAGCTCAATCCACGTGAATTGGCCGATGAATTTGGCGTCGATCTACGTACCATTCAGCGCGATCTCAATGGTCGTTTTGCCTATTTGCCCCTGGAAAAGACCGATGGTCGTTATCACCTAAATCCGACTTTCTTAGGCAAACTCAACACTAAAGACATTGATCGCTTTGCCAGTTTGGCAGGCGTGAAAGGCTTATTTCCATCGCTGGCCGATGATTTTTTGCGGGATATATTCGATAGCCGTATCCAATCTACACTATTGGTCAAAGGACACCACTACGAGAATCTGGCCGGAAAAGAGCCAACATTCCGTGAGTTAGAAAAAGCGATTATTGCCCGACGAAAGATAACTTTTGAATATGCAAAATCGGATGGTCTCAAGGCATTTGCCGCAATATCACCCTACAAACTGATCAACAACAAAGGTATTTGGTATCTCGCCGGCCAAGATGCCGAAAAACTCAAAGCCTTCAGTCTGACCAAAATTTCCAAATTATCGACGCTTGACGCCAATTTCAATTGGGATACGGCAATCGAAAATCAAATAGCCGAAGAAGATGGCATCTGGTTGTCTGAAGAAAAGCAGGAAATCGTGATCAAGGTAGACGCCAAAGTTGCTGGCTACTTTAAACGCCGTCGTTTGATTGCCAATCAGGTCATCGAAAAGGAACTGGCCGATGGCGGTCTGATCATCTCCGCGAAAGTGGGACATGCCAACCAAGTTTTGCCGATTGTGCGGTACTGGATTCCCAATTTACGCATCATTAGTCCGGAAGTCTTACAGACTGAATTGGAAAAGGAGCTGTCTCAGTATTTGATGCAACTAAATTAAAAATACAGAATTTCTGAATTGCAAGAAAACACATTAACCATAATTATCATCTATATAAGAAGCAGTAGCTAAAGTCATAAATAAGGAGTGATTGATGAAAATAAAAGGCCGTAATCCAGAAACTGGTCAAGAAGTTCAAGTTGAAGCTAATAGTGTTGATAACGATTTCTTACAAGCAATGATTGATTTTAAAATGTCCGATGAAGAAATTAAAAAATCAATAGATGGTTTGAATATTTCCGCTGATGCAAAGAAGCTTTTGTATACTTTTTCAAAAGCGACAATTCAAGCAGGTCAATTTGTAATTAAAATCGGACGCAAAATTATAGACTTTGTTTGCTTTGTTTATAAAGAAAATCCTTCAGCTACGTTTGGGGTTATATTTGGTGCAATAGCAGGATTTTTGATTGCATCAATCCCGATTATTGGTGTGGTCTTAGGGGCAGTGTTTACACCAATTGCAATAGCTATAGGTTTAGTGGGTGGTGTAATTCAAGATCTAAAGGATAAAGAGCTTGCCAGGAAAATTGAATTAATCAATGCTCAATTTTCGCCACTGAATGGATAAAATAGACTATGAACGAACAGGTAGCTGACGATTGCTGGTTTTTAAACATAGATTCTGTAATTTCAGAGCCACTTAAGTTTAAAGCAAAGCTTGCTATTGGTGAAAATGCTTACACGTCTTTACGTGTTAAAAATGCTGCCTTTGAAGCCTGGGATACATTGGGCATGACCTCTACGGCTGCCGCGATTGCTAAATCGTCAGTCGTGGCGTCAACATTTTTTGCACCTAGTGGTTTCTTAGGGATGATAGGTATAGGAACAGCTGTAACACCTGTTGGCTGGGTAATTGCTGCTAGTGTGGTTTCTGGGGGAGCGTGGCTGGGTATTACGCGTTATCTAAAAAGCGCTACAAATAATCGAGTTACGGTAATACCGGAATTTATAAATACACCTATGGATGTATTAGGTTTGGGCTTATTTGATTTGATTGCGCCTTTATCCTTAAAAATGGCTGATGTTGATGGAGCTATTGATAAATCTGAACTAGAGTTGATCAAAAATTACTTTATAAAGGAATGGGGTTATGATCAAGGCTTTGTGGAGAAAGGGTTAGCGTTTACAGAGTCCAAGCTTCATGAATTTTCGATTAAAGATGTAGCAAGAACTCTCGCAGAATTTCAAATCGAAAACCCTGATTGCAATTATAAATCAATGTCCCAGGAAATAATAAGTTTTCTGCGTAATATTGTAGAAGCAGATGGTAGGATTGATGAGCGAGAGGAAATGTCGATTGATGTGGTAAAAAATATTTTTGAACAAACCGGAAAGGTTTCATTGGGTAAGACAGTTATGGCGGGTATTGGAGGGATTAAAAATTCTATTGGTCATGTATTTAATAAAAAATAGCTTTGATCAGAGATATGAAAAATGATTAGTAAAATTATAAGTTTATTTGGCCGGGTAATACCGGCTTTTTTTGCCCATCAACCAAGGAGTTCAAAATGAAAATAGTCAGGTTGTCATTGGCAATGATGGTGTTATGCCCGTCAATTTCGATCGCCGATACTCGGTTGTACAAAGCCGATCCACTGGGCAATATCCAGCACAACAAGCCTTCCTTCACCCTTCAGAACGACGGCAGAATTTACGAAACAGACCCAATCGGAAACAAGCAATACCACCATCAGCAGTATCAAATCAAAGGCGACAAGGTCTATCAAACCGACTCGCTCGGCAACATCCAGTATCACAAGCCCGCATTAACGATTAAAAAATAACCATCCGTCACACCCAAACCGCCTGACCTTCACCCGAGGGTCGGGCTTTTTTTTTGCCTCAAGAAAAGGAGTCTGTATGTATTTGATATTACCTACGACGGGAGAGCAGCCATGATCGTAGTCCGTGATCCAGAAGTCGTCAATTGCCCGGCGGTTCGCGGGTTCATTCAACAACGCATCGAATTGATGCGTGACGGCGGTGACTACGATCCCGAAGAACAGGGTTATTTCATCGTCATCGAACCCGGTGACCGGGCCGAAGACGTGCAAGCCAATACGGGGTGTCCGCTGGGTTGCTTCGGTGATGAGGACTTCGCGCCGATGTTCGAGTATGTCGAAGACCAGGGCGACTTCTATGAAATCGTCTACATCTTCAACGACAGCGGTTTTGCCCACATCGTCATCGTCCCGAAACTGCCCGGCATTGATCCCAGGCTGATCCAGCTTTGTGGGGAATATGCTTAATTTTACGGAGCCCCTTATGCCAAACCCCCAAGATCCACTGGTGGCCGAATTGGTCAGTCGGCTGGATGACAACCTGCGCGAAGCCTTCGAGGAAAGAGCGGGGATCATCGAGTTCGATGCCAATCTGCCCCGTGCTCATGCTGAATGTCTGGCTCTGCTCAATGTTTTAGTCAGTCATCCCGAATGTGTCTATGCGGTGTTCAATCTGAAAATCGCGCAGAGTTAGGCATCTTATAAGAAAGGCCATCAGCCCTTCATTTTTCCATTACTCAACAGGAGTCAACTCATGAAAGACGTTACACCCATGCGCATCCTGAAAATCGCATCTTGCCAAACCGTATCCGGCAAATCGACCTTGACCTACCACGTCGGCTGTTTCCCGGATGGTGACATTCACGTGCGTATTTACAGCAACACCGCCGCCGGGTTTTTCAGCAAGGAATGGTTGTCGCTGACGACGATTGAAGCGGCCTTGGTCAAAGGCGGTGCGGCGTTCACCTCGTTCGCCCTGCAACCCTTGTTCAAAGGCAAATCGCAGAACAACACGGCGTTCTTGCTGGCCGTGCTGTTGAGCGAGAAATTGATCGGTGCAGTGCCGGATAAGAAACGTGCGTACACCAAGATCGATGCCGGGCGCTTTCTGGCGAACATCAAAGCGTTGATCGATTCGGACACATCCCTCAAGGAAGATGACAAACCCGCCAAAGCCACCAAGAAGAAAGAATCAGGTAGTTGAATTCACCTGCTCACTCAAACCGCACACGCATTAACCCTGGCCCGTCAAGGGCTCCGGGAATCAACATCAAACGTCGGCGCAATACCGACCGTATACCGACCCACCCACAAAATAGCGAGGAATCTCATGTTCGAAGCGACTCTGCTCATCATCGGTCTGCTGTGCCTGCAATTTAAGACCACCCGATTGACCGGCATTCTCGGTCTGTCCCTGCTGTTTCTGGTTCATCCAGTCCTGTTCGCCGTCTCACTCGTGCTTGGAGGAGGCGGTTTTTATGTTTACCACCGCTACTATAAGGAAAATGATCAATGAGTTTTGTTAATTACCTTTTAGATATTATCGATGACGAAGACCCATCAGACGCCCAAAAAGATCAAGCGCTTCTAATGGCCGGCATTGACCCGAACGAAATCGATTCCGATTAAATCGTTCTTCCGCTAGATCCCATTCCCTGAGCAAAACAAAACCAGTCGCTTCAATGCGGAGGCTTTGCTGTGTCCGGCGTTTGGGATCGATCTTAATTTTAGGAGTATCAACATGACCACAATCACCAAAACACGGGTGGCCAACAAAAAACGCATCAAGGTCACCGCCGATTTGTTTGGCGTGAACTTTCCGTTGCGACTGGAGCCCTTCATCTACGCCATCACTGACCACATCGCTGAGCACTATCACGGTGGCTATTGGCACTTCTACGAACTGAGCAACGGCGGTTTCTACATGGCTCTGGACTCGGACACACCACTCAATGTCAGCTGTGAAAATGGCTTTGAAGGTGCGTTGTCGGGAGATGCGTTGGGCATCGCCGTTTGTTTGTACGCCTACAGCCACCTCAGCTTCGACAATGGTCCTTTCGCGGAGACGTGCGCCGAACACTACTATTTGCTCAGGGATTACATGTTTGAACATCCCGAAGTGGTGGCGATCTTGGGTGTGATCGACTGACGTCGGCACTGGGGGCGTGTTTCGCCCCGACCTCGAAATTTGCCGCCACATCCGCAACATTTTCTGGAAGTCACGAACGGCGAGGCCCGGTGTGTTGCGGATGCAAACGCCACCTAAACGCCACGAGTTGCGGTTTCGGCAACGCAAAATTTTCCGCAACCTGGCCGCAACGCCGGAGGCCTTGTTTTTCGTGGACGTTGCGGCGTTGCGGATTTTTTCAGGGGGCAGTGAGAAAGGTGCAGTTACGGGGGGCTTTCTGACCGCGCGTCGAAAAGGTGGGTTTCAATCAAAATAAGCTTCAAATCATTATCGAAAATGATTTGACCCATCAAGGGGGTTGCGGTTTTCCTACTGAAAGGGCTTTGATCAAGCATTTTGAAAATGGCCTTGTGAAGGTAATTAAGGCAAGAGGCTGAAATTAAATGCCTTCGTGGGCTGCGTTAACTTTATGAAAAAATTATTTTATTTGTTGCAAAAATTAAATTTTGCTGTAGATTATCGCCCTCATTTTATGGCAATTGGACTCAGTAGCCCACACCAATTGCGACACTGTTTTGGGACGGCAGATCGGCGATAGCGAGCTTGTCGAGTAAGTGTATCTTTGAGTGTGAGTTTTACCCTATCGCGACACACCAGAGCCTGTGAAGCTGAACGGCCCCGAATGTCCCTTGCGGGTTACCGTCGTGAATCAGGAATAGTTTATCGAGAGCCTCTACCAATATAGCGAGGTACTTGCGGACGGAAAGTAATACTTTTTGTGTCCGCGATTGCTTTCCTACGTTTAAGACGGACGCATCATTAGCAATATGAGGCGTTTATGCTAGAAAGTAACACCAGCTGCAATGATTTCGTTGCAGATTCATTTGCGGTTCAAGCTGTTATTGAACTGACACATCAAACCCAGCAAGAACTGAACGCGCGGATTTCCGAGTTAGCCGAGCTTTCACCGATCGAATACGATCAAAAAAGAAAGGACGTCGCCAAAGAGCTGGGTATCCAACTCAGTACATTGGACTCTTTGGTGAAAGCGGCGCGAAAAGACGTCGCCGGACCTGAATCCTTGATGTTTGAAGTGGTTATGCCTTCCTCTGATCCAGTGATTCCCGCCGACCTTTTCGATGAGTTGGCAGCCACCATCCAAGAATTTATTGTGCTGGACAAGGAACAGGCTTGTGCGATGGCGCTCTGGATCGCAATGACCTGGGTCATTGATGCCGTGAAGGTCTCGCCAATGGCGATTATCAATGCACCTGAAAAATCCTGTGGCAAAACCCAATTGTTGGAGATTGCCGGTTTTTTGTCTCGCAGGCCTTTACCCGCCGCCAACATCTCAACCGCTGGATTATTTCGTGTCACTGAACAGCACAGTCCCACCATCTTAATCGATGAGGCAGACACGTTTATTCGCGAAAATCAGGAATTGAAGGGATTGTTTAATGCAGGTCACACCCGCAGTAGTGCCTTCGTGATTCGTGTCGTCGGTGAAAATCACGAGCCCAAACGATTCAATATCTTTGGTGCCAAAGCCATTGCCGGTATCTCCTTGGAAAAACACCTGCCGGACGCCACGATGAGCAGAGGCATCATATTTGTCATGCGTCGTAAACTGCCGCACGAGTCCGTCAAACGGTTACGTCATGCCGAAGAAGGCTTGTTTGCGGGCATTCAAGCCAAGCTGGCCCGGTTTGCCGTCGACTATTTCGAACAAGTCAAAGCAGCTCGCCCGAACCTGCCGGATGAGCTAGGTGACCGTGCTCAGGACAACTGGGAGCCGTTGCTATCCATCGCGCATTGCGCGGGGCCGGAATGGGTTCAGCGTGCCACCGAAGCCGCGTTGAAGCTCTCGGTGGTCAGCGAGTCATCAATGTCCATCAGTACCGAACTGCTCATGGACATTCAGTATATTTTCGAATCCAACCGTGTTGAAAAAATAAGCACCGCCTCCCTGATCGAGGCTCTGATCCAAGACGAAGAAAGGCCCTGGGCCAGCTTCAACCATGGCAAAGCAATCACCCCTCGCCAGCTTGCAAGCCAATTGGCCAAGTACAACATCCACTCCAAGACCGTTCGGATGCCACACGGTACGCCAAAAGGGTTTGACCTCGGCCAGTTTGAGGAAACATTCGCGCGGTACCTCTCCACCGCCACCACCTTGCCGCAACAAAGCAACGTTTCGCCGGAAGCCTCGCCAGCCGTGAACTCCGGCGTTGCGGAAAATACGCCACGCTTGAGCCACGAAGTTGGCAACGTTGCCGCAACGCCAGAGAACTCGCCAATCGCGGAGCGTGGCGGCGTTGCGGATGTGGCGGCAGATTTCTTGACCTCATTGTCGCAGCAGTCCGTACCACCCCTTAGCCCCAACGACGAATACTAATTGTCACCCCTGGCCGGCGGCTGCACCTTCGCGGTCGCCGGTCACCATCCCACTTTATGTTTGTAACTTTAGGAGATTAGTAATGCCTGTCGTCAAATTAACTGAAACATTTATCAAAAATCAACTTATCTGCCCCGAAGGACAAAACCGTATCGAGTACTGCGACTCGGACGTTAAAGGTTTGTATGTGTTGGTCAGTGCCGCCAATCCGGGCGAGGGCGGTTATTACTTGCGATTCAAAGATGGCAACAACAAGACCTGCCATCAAAAAATCGGACGCACCAAGGAAATCTCCCTGGCTAATGTCCGTAAGGAGGCGGGTAGGCTGAAATTGGAAATTGCTCAAGGTGCGAATCCAGTGGCCGAGAAGAAAGCCCAAAAGGCGATCATCACTTTCGCTGAACTCATGGAAAGTCACTATTTGCCGTATGTCCAACCAAGAAAGCGCAGCTGGAAAAAAGACGAGGAAATGTTCAGGTTGCGGTTGAATGCGGTTTTCGGCAGTCAGCGTCTGAACCAAATCACCCGGCAACAAATCCAGGCGTTCCACACCGCTTTAAAGAATGATGGTCTGTCGGAAAGTACGTGTAATCATTATGTGAAATTGTTGAAACAGGCATTCAATCTGGCAATCGACTGGGAACTGTTGGAAACGAACCCGGCGACGCGCATTCCGTTGTTTCGGGAAGAAGCCCGCGAAAACTACTTGAGCGAAACCGAACTTGAGCAATTTCTGATCGTATTGCGCAACGACGAAAACCGGATGATCTGTAACGTTGTCTATTTTCTGCTCAGCACCGGCGCTCGCCTCAATGAAGCGCTCAGTGCAACCTGGTCGCAGATTGATCGTCGGCATCGGGTTTGGCGGATTCCGGCCAGCAATTCCAAGTCCAAGAAGGTGCGCAGTGTGCCGTTGAACGACAGTGCCATCGATGTACTGAACCAAGTCGGTACGGAAGGCAGCTTCGACTATTTGTTCATCAACCGGCAAACAGGCGAACATTACACCACCATCAGCAAGGTTTACGATCGATTACGGCGGAAAGCGGGATTGCCCCATTTGCGGATACATGACCTTCGCCATCAGTATGCTTCGTTCCTGGTGAACAGCGGCAGAACCCTTTACGAAGTGCAGCAAATCCTTGGACATTCAGACCCAAGCGTTACCCAGCGCTACGCGCATTTATCGGCAAAATCGTTACTGGATGCGGCCAACTCGGCGTCAGTCATTCTTCGAGGTGCGATGCAGGCCGGGGTTTAGGCGACACCGGTGGGGTCGAAGGTTCGGGAGACAAGCTGAGGGGGTGGGCAGGGACGCTCACCTCTGGCCCAGATTGCCACGAGTCGGCGCGTTTCGGCTGGCGGCCTGACTACCCCACTGGCGTGGCGTCGCGTGTCATCTGCGACACCCTCGGCGAAATCTCGCGTCACAACGGGATTTTCGAACCGAACTTCGGTTTTCGGTCGGCGAAAAATTTCGCAAATCGTTGTTTTAGAGTGGAAAAATTGAAAAGTTGGCAAATTCCGCCGCAAAAAGTTCGGAATCGGTTCGGTTTCTAAGGTGTGATGCGACACCAACAAAAAAGATGTTAAGGTTCTTAGACTTGCGGGCCAAAAAATCGACTGTTAGTGGTTCTGTTAATCACTAGGTCGGCGGTTCGAGCCCGTCCGGGGGAGCCAAATAAATCAAGGGCTTGCAGCGATGCAGGCCCTTTTTTTTTGCCCGATCGGGTGACTATGGGAGTCTCCGGGTCGGTATAGCTCAGTCAGAGTTAGCGGGGGGGAGGGTTACTGCAATCGTTTCGGTTTATGAGAAATTTCCAGCGCACCAACCAGTTTGTTGTCAAAATCCCACCTTTGCGCGTGCTGCGTTAAAGAACGGTTGTGAAAGGTGAATAATCTGCTGTCATAGATGGCGGGCTCCAACAAACAAAAAATAACGAATTACTGCCCGCTCGTTGTGGGGTTTTTTATGCGAGCTCTGTCGACGTCGCCTTAATTGCCTGGTTCTTTGGACTCAGGTTTTCCTGCGGCCAGTCTTTCTTGCTGATCTTTATCAACCTCAGTTTGACGAAAAACAGGCCGCCCATCAGGCCCAACAGCATCACAACTTCAAGTATTTCTGTCATCATTTCGGTCACCTAAGGCGGTTGAGGCGGGCAAATTGTTCTGCCGTGCTTCCGAGGTTACCGCGCGAAATGACTTAGTCAATGAACTTCCCAGCGACAAGCACAAAAAGCAAACGATAGAGGCTTGTGATTCAGTTGCCCACCAAATTGATCTCGTTGAGCATCTGGTGGTCATCTCATGTCAACATAGACATAGTATCCATGACCTCAGGCACCAATATGCTTCGTTCTTGGTCAATTCAGGGCAATCCTTGTATACCGTTCAGCAGATACTCGGTCATTCCGATCCTTCGGTAACACAGCGGTATGCACACTTGAGCACCAAGGCATTGCAGGATGCGGCCAACAGCGCCTCGGTAGCCATCAAAGGGGCGATGCAAGTGTCGGTGTAGGCGGGCGGTGTCGTTTCGGGCTGGGGTTGGTGGCAAAATCGCACCGACTCCGGCCCAGGCTGGTCACAGGCGTCCCGACTGTGAGTGCAGCATGGCTACCCTACTGCCCGGCACCGGCGCGGCAACTCGGGTATGTTTTTTCGGGCGTTCGCTTTGCCCCGTTTTATCTTTGCATTTTGTCGGTGCTGAATCAGTTGATGATTGCACGCATCAGTCATTGGCAGAAGATGGTGCAGGTCAGTCAACATCGAAAGTTGCTTAGCGCCTATACAATAGAACCTATTAGATGCAGAAATTGATAGCTATAGCACCACTGATACATTAACACATGGCGCGATGAGACTTTTTAAAAAGTACTCTCTAAACAGTTCTTTTTTAAAAGTACATTATTGATCTGGCTGATCTCTGGGAGATGCTGTCACCGCAGCAAATGCTACTACGTTGATCGGCTCATGTCGGCCATTAACGGACTATCGGAGTCTTCCAGCCATCGTCCGCTGAAAATCTTGGAAACGGAGCGCCAGCGAAGTGAAGATTTTTAGTCCCCGATAGCCGTAGCGCCGGGCGGGTTATCGCAGCGAAGCGGAGAAAACCTGCAAGGCATCGCGAAACGGCGTT
>Ga0172378_10003334_pt1 | contig 15121 bp, 10 predicted proteins | sample GrowelOW332metaG_FD_119755 | JGI IMG/M metagenome (GOLD analysis project Ga0172378, IMG submission 119755) | Groundwater microbial communities from an aquifer near a municipal landfill in Southern Ontario, Canada - Pumphouse #3_1 metaG | ecosystem: Environmental > Aquatic > Deep subsurface >... | reverse complement strand
TTGTCTCCTAAGGTTTCGTCATCGATCACTAAGGCCTTCAATGATCCGATCCGCTGATGTTTGTCCGCGAATCGGCCGAAGTTTCTCTTCCAGACGTAGCGGCCTTCCGGAAGGGGTGTCCCGTCCTCCTTTAAGGGCAGACGATAATTCAAAAGGAAGGATTGCCCCAGCTTTTTTTCGAGCGTGATTTCATTCGGGAAGAAGGGGAATTTGGCGTTGAGCTTATTGCCATATGGCTTATCGTAGATATCGAGTGCGGAATAGGGGACGTAAAGGGTGAGATTATCGCCCTCTTTGAAGGGAGAATCGACCGGGGCGCAGCAAGCGAGATTCTGGCCATCCTCAAGGACGAGATAAACGCCTTTCTTGGAGACGAGATCTTGGATGTGGCGGACCACGCCCGTAAGCGCCAAGGAATCCGGAAGCGGTTTATCGCTCAGGACTTCGCTCTTAAAAGAAAGGGCGATGCCCCGGCCATCGCGTACGCCTGGATCATCGAGTCTCTCCAAAAACGAGAGAGGCAATTCTTTTTTATCAAAGACGAGTTTGCCTTTCGGCGTTAAAGACGTTTTCGAAAGGTAAGTTCTTTCTGGGACGCCTAAGATGCTGTCGCCTTGGGGCAAGGTGAAGAAATGGAGGGTCTTCAAATTGAATTTGACCTGAACCATTCCGTCTTTGCCCATCGGGGGCACAAGAGCGTTCGTGAAAGCAACGAATGGTGTTTTGGAGAAGGGGATCGTGAGCGAAACCGCCCGTTGGGATCCCAAATTCTCGATGTGATGCACTTTGCCTTGGATATCGCCGTCTTTTTCGACGATCTCGACGTTATCGGGCCGAATGCCGACCGCGATGTCGCCGTTGAGGCGCGACGGATCGTCGATCTCGTTCGATTTGTAGGAAGGAAGCGCGATTGACTTGGCGCCTTCGAGCTCGAGCGAAAGGCTCTTTTCGCTGGCGCGGAGATGGGCCGAGAAGATATTCATCTGCGGGGTGCCCAAGAAGGTCGCGACAAAGAGGTTTTTCGGATTCTGATAGATATCGAGGGGGCTGCCGATTTGTTGGATCGTCCCGTTTTTCATGACGACGATCTTATTGGCCATCGTCATGGCTTCGACCTGGTCGTGGGTGACGTAGAGAAAGGTGATGCCGAGTTTTTGATGGAGTCGCAGGATTTCGGAGCGCATCTGGGTGCGGATTTGAGCATCGACGTTGCTTAACGGCTCATCCAAAAGGAAAAGCTTCGGCCTTCGGACGAGAACCCGGCCGAGGGCAACCCGTTGCTTTTGGCCGCCGGAAAGTTGGCCTGGCTTTCGTGAAAGATATTCGCTGATGCCAAGGATTGAGGCGGCCTCTTCGACCCGGGAGCGGATTTCTTCTTTCGGAAGTTCCCGTCCTTTGAGGCCGAAGGCCATGTTCTGATAGACCGTCATGTGCGGATAGAGGGCGTAGTTTTGGAAAACCATCGCGATGTCGCGGTCTTTCGGCGGCATTTCGTTGGCGAGTTTATCGTTGATGTAGAGTTCGCCGGTCGTGATTTCCTCGAGCCCGGCAATCATTCGAAGCATCGTGCTTTTCCCGCAGCCGGACGGCCCGACGAAGACCACGAATTCCCCTTCGTTAATTTCAAGTGAGGCATCCCGGATCGCCCGGACGCCATTGGGGTAGATTTTATTGATCCGCCGAAGCGAGATAAAACTCATTTCGAGGACCCCCTTTCAATCAAAGTCGGTTTGATGATCGTGTTTTTGACGCCATTGCGGCCTTCGATCCGCTCAATCAGCGTCGCCGCCATGCTGACCCCGAGGTCATGCTGGCGCATATCGATGGACGTGAGCGGCGGATTGGTGATGGTGGCGAGATCGGTATTATCGAAGGAGACCATCTTGATTTGCTCGGGAACCGAAAGATGGTGCTCCTTCAAAGAATCCAAGATGCCTAACGCACTCAAATCGTTCGCGGCGATGACGCCGTCGAACGGCTTTTTTTCCTTGAGGAAGAGGTCGACCGCTTTCTTGGAATCGGAACGGACGTAGTTGCCGTTGATCATGTAGTCTTTATTCGGGTTCTTCCCGGCGTCGGCGAGGGCTTTGAGATAGCCTTTGGCCCGCTCGCGAGTGGTCTGTTCTTTCAAACTGCCGGTCACCAAAAGGATGTTCTGGCACCCTTTATTCAATAAATGATTGGTTGCCAATTCCATGCCTAAGGTGTGGTCGACATAGCAATAATCGAAAGAATCATTGCTCTTTTGGCCCGGGTATTGGTTGCCGAGGACCGTCGGGATCCCGCTTTCGCGGATCGCTCGGATGTTCTCGTCGCAGAAATTGAAGGACATCAGAATGAGGCCGCCTGCCAATTTTCTTTGGCAGATTTGGATCGCCTCAAGCTCCTTCTCGATCGCCTTCTCGGTCGGATAGAGTATGAGCATATAGCCCTTTTGCCGCATCACCTCGGTCGCGCCTTGAATGATTTGGAAGTAGAAAGGGTTGCAGATATCGGGAATCCCGCAGATGATCGTGTTGACTTTATGGCTCCGTAAAGAGCGGGCTTGCGAGTTGAAGATGTAGTGGTTCGCCTTGGCGGCCTCGGTGACCTCCTGTTTCGCTTTCGCGGAGCAATAGCCGTGCCCCGAAAGCGCCCGCGCCACGGTGGCGCTGCTATAGCCGGTGATTTTCGCGATATCGTAAATGGTCATGGCGTTTCTCCTTTTACGCTAATTCGACTTTGAGGAAATAAGGGCAGTAGATCGGCTTCCAGCACGAGAGATAGAGATAGAAGGTCTTGCCGTCATCTTTCTGCCAATGCTCGCAGGTGAGCGGGGCATAGAGCGACTTTTGCTCGAGGATATCGGAGCTCGCCGGGATGATGATCTGACCCTTTCGGGTGTAGGGTCCCCAGATGTTGGATGCTTGGAAATAGTAAGCGCCGAAGCCGTTCCAGTTCGAAGTCATGAGCAAGAGCCACTTCTTTAAATATTTATTATACGATATCGACATTTCGCTGGAGGTAACATTAAGACAATAACCTTCATCGGTCTTCGCCAAAAGATCGAGCCCTTCTCTCCCGGTGGTCCAAACCGGGGCATTATCCGTTCCGTACGAAGTCAGATATTCGTAATCATCGAACACTTCGAAGTTTTCTTTTTTGACTCGAGCCAAACTCGTGTAGCCGCTCCGATAGCCGCCCATGCCAAAGCAATAGATGTAGCCATCCTTCCCATCGAGTGGGAAGATTTCGGTGAAGCGGTAGCCTTCGTGATGGGCGAGGTTGACGTTCCCCTGGTTTTTCTGAAGCGAAGCATCCTCGTCGATCAGGGTTTGGATATCCTCGACTTTGGCCCGTAAGGGGATCGCCGGGTCATCGACCGCATGGTTGACCCAGGTGAGGTCATAGACCCGCTCCCAGTTTTGGCCGCCATCGGTGGATTTCACCGCGCCCCCATAGTTCATGGAGTTGGCGTCTCCGACCGCGGAATCCCAGCTGTATTTGCTGAAATAGAAGAGGTAATAGACCCCATCGATCGCAATCGCGCCGGTCGGGATCTTGGTCATTTCATAACGATTGACGTGATGGCCTTCGATTGCCGGGATTGCCACGCCTTTATCGTTATGGATAAAACTGTCGATGTCGTAACCGTCATCGTAATTTTTGTCGGTCGAGACCGCGATGGTGTTGCTCCGCCAATTTCCGCTTTGGGAAGGCGACAGGAAAGTATCGCCGAAGAAAGTCAGGCTCTTGCCGGTTTTCTCGTCATAGAGCGGGAAGCCGAGGTCGGCCCCGCCGACTTGATAGCCAGTGATGGTGTCGCTTTTCGCTTTTTCGCCGATCACGTGTTTCAAAAGGGTGACGTTATGAATCGCGTCGTTCGAATAGTAGATGGTTTCCGGGGTTTTCTGACAACCAGCGAGGAGACTCACGGCGAGGAGCGTCCAGAGGAGTTTCTGAGATTTGTTCATATGATTTTCCTTTCTACGCGATAGACCAAGGTTATCGGGTTATAGGCGGGGAGCCATTTCGAGACGATGATTTTGAGTTCTTTCGTTTTCGAATCGTAGAAGCGTTCATGGCTCATCGGGGCGTAAGGACTGCATTTTTCAAGAAGAGGATCATCGCCCCTGATCAGGTATTGCCGATGAGAATAGGGCCCCAAAAGCGACTCGCTTTGATAATAAATGAGGTTGTTTTTCCAGCCTTCGAGCCCCAGGAGAAGGTAATGGCCTTCGATTTTGAGAAGGCTCATTTCCCCGATTCCTTCTTGGATCAAAGGATAAAGATGGCCGATTGCCTCCGGCGCCTTCTCCCAAACGGGCTTTTCGCCCAAGAAGCCAACCAAATACTCGATTGTTTCGAAAGATTCGAAGAGAGCCTTGCGGATTCGGGCGACGTAGGTTGGGCTTTCGCGGAAGGAGCCTTGCCCGAAAAGATAGATGTAGCCATCCCCGTCATCATAGGGGTAGACGAGGCTGAACGAGGGATTGAGGTGCTTTTGGAGATCGATTTTGCCCGTCAAGGCGAGCCGATCGTCTTCTTGGATGACCTGTTTCACCGTTTCCTTGGCCGGGTTCTCGCCATTGGCCCAAGTCAAAGGGAACACCCGAAGAAAGCGGTTGGCCTTCTCATCGAATTTGAAGCAGGATCCGCAGGCGAATTTCTGAGGGTTGGGATAATCCCAGGAGGTGATGTTGAAATTGAAGAAATAGAAGGCGCCATCCACGACGATGCCACCGGTCGGAATTTTGGTGGTCTCGAAGCCGGGGAGGTGATGGGAAGCATAAGGTGCGCTGGCACGCGGGGCATCCGCTTTCAGACTATAGAAGCGGTCGATCGTGAAATCCTTTTTCTTCGAGAAATGATCGAGGATCCCGAAGACCCCGCTCCGCCAATGGATATCATGGCTGTGATCGTTGAAATCCGCTTGGTCGAAAGCATCGCCGAACAAAAGCCACATCCGGTCGTTTTCCTCATCGTAAACCGGATAGCCGAGATCGCAGCCCCCCACGCCGAAACGCTCAAGGGTCGCGCTAGCGCTTCCCTTCCCCGTCAAGGGGCCGAGCGAACGAGGATGGGTGAGTGTTAAGGGAGCCATATTAATTAAATTTAACCTCTAAAAGATGAACGTTGTAAATCGACCATTCGGAAACGAGAAGATAGATCTTTTGTCCCTTTTCTTCGAAAAGTTGAGGGCAGGTGCTTCCGCCATAAAGGCCTGGCATATCGCTTTGGCCTAAGAAGACGTCGCTATTTCCCCACGTACCCCATGGGTTTTTGCTGAGCCGCATCACGATTTTGGCGTTATTTTGCATATAAGTCATCATATAGCGATTCATATAGGGCTCGTAGGTCACGCAAAGCTCGCCGCAGGAGGGCTCAACGATATAGGCGTCTTCCGAGGCGTTGGCTTTCGCGAGCCCGGAAGTTCCCTTTTCGAAGACCGGGGATGAGGAAGCGTCGATTTTCGTTAAATACTCATAGCTTTCGAAGTCTTCGATTTTATCGAGAGCCACCCGGCCGAGTTTGACGCCGCCGCTCCGACCGCCCGGAATCCCGTAGATATAGAGATAATCGTTGCTCACGAGCGGAAAAATCTGACCGAAGTTCGTGGCGTTTCCCGCCGTTTCGTTCGCGTCTTTGCTGATCCAGCGGAGCGAATCGACGATGCTCCAAGTCTGGCCTTTGTCCGAACTCTTGCTGACGCCAGAGGCATAGACGTCCCATTCGCCATTGTCTTGGAAGGTGCCGACCTCCATGTAGAAAAGATAATAGATGCCGTTGACCACCGCCGCGCCCGTGGGGATCGTCGTCGTGGCTTTTTCGCAGGTCATTTTGCTCGCATCGTAATGGATGTTGTTTGCGCGAGCCACCCGATAGGAGACCGGGGTGAGGGAGGAATAGGCCCCAAATTGGCCAGGGAGCATCCCTTGCCATTCGATGCCCTTCGAAAAGTCAAGGTTATCGGTATAGAGCGTGATATTCGAGTTCCAGATTCCGCCATTGCTGGAAGAGGTGTCGCCGAAGACCGAGTAGAAGCGTTTGATCGAGGGGTCGTAATAGCAAAAGCCGAGATCGGTTCCGGTTAAGCGCCATTTCTTGGCGGTATTCACAAAGGCAGAAGAACCGGTCACCATCGATTGTTTGCGGACATAGGCGATTTTGGAAGAATAACTCCAGCCATCTTTCGGGAGCGAAGAATCCTCTTGAATAAAATCTGAGAACGACGAGCCATCCGACTTGGCGCATCCTGAGAGCGACAAGAAAAGAACCGGGAAGGCAAGGATTAAGGTTTTCGCGAGGTTTTTATTCATGAGATTTCTCCAAAGAAGAAGGGGGGGGCAGACAGGCCGTCCCCCCACGGAAAGGCGGATCGGATTAGGCTTTCTTAGGTTTCTTGACGGCGCGAAGGATAAAGAAGGCGGCGGCTCCCACGAGGACCAAGGAACCTAAGGCAATGAGGACGATCGCCCAGATGGGGAGAGCGTTCGAGGCTTTGGCGTGATTCGTGACCGTGATGGTGAAGGTTGCGTCACCCCCTAACGAAGCGAGGGTGAAGAGGTGGTCGCCATCCGCCAAGGTGGCAAGGTACTCTTTCTTCAGCGTCAAGGTATTTCCGTCGAGGGCGTAGCTCGTCTTGGCCAACGCGTGGTTATCGAGCTTCACGGCCGAGAGGTTGTAATCCTTGAGGTCGACGGTGAAGGCGAGATCCGTGGGTTTGGCTCCATCGAAACTAGCCTTGTCCGGCGTAATGGTCGGGATATCGTTCGTTTCGCCGGCTTTGACCCAGCGAACGAGATGGACGTTATCGAAATAGAGTTTGTCGGCATCGTTCATGATCTTGAGCAGAAAACGAACGCTGTTGGTGCTCTGAAGCATCGCGAAGTCGACGACGAAGTTCATCTCGACGTGGGTATAACCATTCGCGAGGGTGCTATAGACCGGCTCCCACGAAGGTTCGTCTTTGTTGCCTTCGAAGGTCTCGGCGGGTTTGGAGCCCTCAAGCGCGATTTGGTGATAGCTGGTGTTCGAGGCACCGACGAATGTGACGTTGGTGTCGGTTCCTGCGTTCTTGCTCGCATCAGCGAAGGCATCCTTGTAGTCGAATTTGAAGGTGACGACGTCACCTTTTTGAATGTCGGGCGAGAGAATGCAGAAGGCGGAAGCATAGGTTTTTGTCGAGCCGGCTTTACGGCCCAAGACGGCAGCATGGTTGCCCGTGCCATCATCGGCGATGACCGCCGGATCATCTAAGGAGACGGAGCCCCAAGCCTCGGCGGTTTGCGTTTCGCTGAAAGCGGTGCCGATCGCGTAGGATTCGAAATCGCCCCCCAAGATCGTCTCAGTCAAGGTGTAGCCATCGGTGCTCGAAGGAATCGTGCCTTTGGCCGGATAGATCTGAACGAAGACGGTAAGGCTGCCTTTGGCGGTCGTGATGGTGAAGGTATTCTTGCCGACAGCGAGAGTCGCAAGATAGTCTTTCCTGAAGGTAAAACTTTTCGCCACGGCGTCATAAGCGTAGGCAGTTGCTGCGACGGCCGTATTGGCCGAGCCCGTGGTGACGGCGGTGATCTCTTGGCCTTTGAGGTCGACCCCAAAGGCGACATCAGCTCCCGCATCTTGGTGATAGACGCCATTGGCGGAACCCGTCAAAGCGGGCGCCAAGGCTTCGGCCACGACCGCGGTGATCTTGACGTTATCGATATCGAGGATGTTGTGGGCCGTTCCGGAAACCGTGTGGAACCAAAGCTGGAAGGAATCGCTTTCGACCGCGGCTTGGTCCGCGTTGAATTCATAAGTCGAGGTGAGGGTCGTCCATTTGCCGATTTCGGCGGCGTTTACCTTATCCGCAAGCGGATCGCCATCGTGGATCGTGGCCGCGTTCGTCCAGAAGCGATAGCCGAGGTTATCGGTGGTGGTGAAGCCGGCTTCTTTCCGAACGTCGAAACTGACGTTATAGGTCTTCACTTCGGCCGGTTTGAATGGGAAGAAGCCGAAGATCGAGGTGAATTCGTCGCTGCCTCCGCCATTAGAAAGCTGAAGGTAGGTATTGCTCTTGCCATCAATGGTTTCTTTAAGGGCTTTGACGTTGGCTTCATTCGATCCGACCCCATTTTTGACGCCGGAGGTATTGTAGTTATATTCGGTGTCGGCCGCCCCTAAGACCGTTTCGAAGGTCTCATCGGGGAAAATATTCTCGCCCAAATTCGTCGGGCGGGTGACCACGAGGTTATCGAGGTCAAGGCTATTGGCGGTCGTTCCGTCTTGGGCATGGAACCAAATCTGGATTGAATCGCTTCCGACCGCGGCTTGCTCGGCCGAAAGTTCGTAGGTAGTCGTGATCGTGGTCCATTCGCCGACTTCGGCGGCGTTAATTTTATCGGCCAAGGCCGGTCCGTCTTTCGCCGTGGCTTGATCGGTCCAGAAGCGGAAGGAAAAGTTGTCGGTCGCGGTGAAACCGGCCTCCTTCCGAACATCCATCGAAATGGTGTAGGTCGCCGCGACGGTGAGATTGCCGCCTCTCCACAAAGCAAAGGTGTTGGCAAAGGAGTTCGCCCCGCCGCCATAAGTCATTTTCAAATACGTGTTTTTGGCGGTTCCGACGGTCTCTTGCTCGACTGTGACAAGATCGCCGACTTGGCCGATGCCATGCCGGGGGCCGGAAGACAAGGCGTAAGAAGTCTCGCCCGTTTCCAGCATGTCTTCGAAGCCGGTCGACGGATAAAGGTTGGCGCTGACTTCGGCGGAAGTCGGCGTTACCGGATGGAGCCCGACGGCAGCAACGCCTGTCAGCATCACCATCGAAGCGATGGCAATGAGGAGGCACTTATTCATGTTCTTTTTTTGATTTTCCATAATTTATCTTTATAATGTTCGAGATGCATGTGTAGCCTGATTTAGTTGGTCCTATCTCGGGTTCGCCTTTGGCGGCATGCATCTTTTTTCGCCAAAGGTTCGTTCGTGCGTTATTTGATTTCTTTGGGGTCCTCCTTGATGACACTTCCTTTTGCGGATGTTTTTTGATGATCGAGCGGCATCCGTTCTTCGACGCTCGGCATTTTCGGAAAGGGGAGATGCGGTTCTTTTTGATACCAATAGACGGTGGAAGAATCGTCGTCGCTCCGGTGATTGGCGTGTCCATGTTCGATCGTGACTTTAATATCCTTCTCGAAGTTGATCGGATCGAGGATGTGATAACGATAGTAGGTGATCTGACCTTTCCAATTTGGGTCGGTTCCATAAAGAAGGCCGTTGTAGAGCCCGGCATATTCCTGAGTCGGGCACCAAGCCATGCCGAAGTAGTCTTCGGTTCCGGTTCCGTTGAGGGTCGGCATCTTCGCCCCGTCGATGAAGATCATGTCATCGCCTTCGCCTGGCCAATCCCAGGCCGGGTCATCGTTGAAGTTATCGATATCGAGGTGGCAGCCGCAGTAATGGCCTTCGCCTTTGGCCTCAAGAAGGACGTAATTGTCCTTGCCATCGAGGTTTGTTTCGCCGAAGAGCCAGTCTTCCCGTTTGCTGAACTGGTTGAGTGGGGTTCCCGAGCAGGGGCAGACCCTTCGCCATTGGGAGTGGAAGCGAAAGACATCGTCATCCAACCCGTCTGGGAGTTCCCGGAAATCAATGTAATAGTAGAAAATCAAGGGGCATTGGCATTCGTTGAGGATCTCGAGGCGCGCTTTTTGATAAGGCATCACCCACCAAGAGTTCATTCCGAGCCCGTTTTGCGGGCCTTCCGAAAGGATGGCGCAGGAGTAATTTTTGCTTTTCGCGTGGCCGATTCCGAAGAAATCGCCCAAGGGCACTTCGACCGAAGGCTCCTTCTCGTCGTCCCAATAGATGCGGAGGAGCACCTTTCGAAGCCCGTTCTTTTCGATTGTGGGCAAGCCATCGCTGCAAATCGTCGCCCAAATGTGTTCGATTTCGCCGGGTTTATCCATTTGGGCGATGACCGCCGTTTTTCCCGAGGGGATGTGAATCCGATCGTCGTTTCCGCCGGTTTTGTCCCATGACGAGATCCGGAGGCGTTTTCCTTTTTGTTTTCTGGCTAAGCTCGCCAAGGCAGAGGGGTTGATGTCCATGTTTTTGTTCCTTTTTCTTATGATGATTCATTCGTAAACGAGATTATTTGAGGCCGCTGATGGCGATGCCCGCGATGATCTTCTTTTGGAAGATCGCGAAGAGGGCGAGCGGAATCAGAATCGCGAGCTCGGTGGCGGCGATGATGATCGAATAGTTCTGGCCGGCGTAAGTCGAGGTATTGAGAATTCGGATCACTTGCATGATCTGAGCGATCTTGGTGTTGTTGATGATGGTCAAGGTCGGCCAGATGAAGGAGTTCCAATAGCCCATGAAGACCCCGACGCCGATGATGACCATCGGCGTCGAAGACATCGGGAAGAAGATTTTCCAGAAGATCTTCCATCTCGAGCAACCGTCGATGGTGGCGGCTTCTTCAAGCGACAAAGGAATCGAATAGAAGAATTGGCGGAAAAAGAAGATGTTGTAGGCGCTGACAATGCCAGGGAGGATCAAAACCCAGATCGTGTCGGTGAGATGAAGAGAATAAACGACGCGCAACGAGGTGAGAAGAATCGTGATTCCAGGGATGCACATCGTGATGATGAAGTAGACCCAAAGAGCTTTTTTGCCCCGAAACTCCATCGTGGCAAAGGAGAAGGCCGCCAGCATGTTGACAAGCAAACTCAAGACGACGGCGACCGTGCTCACAAGGAGAGTCCAAAGAAGGCTGCTGAGGAAGTTGTAACCGTTGAGGTCCAAATTCATGATTTTCGAGAAGTTATCCCCGACGAAGACGTTTGGCCACCACGTGTTGGGGATCTGCCAGATCTCCCGCTTGGTTTTGAAAGCGGCCGGGAACATCCAGACGAGCGGGAACAGGATGATGGCGCAGACCAAGATGACCACAAAGCCCAGGACGATCTTTTTAATGATCTTCCCCGCCTTGCCTTTTTTGCGTTCGATGATTTTCTTTGTCATATCAAGCATCCTCGCTCCGGCGTGACGAAATCGTTTTGAAGACGATCCAATTGATGCTGCCGATGATCAGCATGATGATCAACGCTCCGGCGATCGTCGCGTTTTGAGGGCGCGAAGTGTCGCGGTAGGAGTTATAAAGGAAGAGAACCGGCGTCATTGTCGTGTTGAGCGGCCCGCCTCCGGTCACCATCAACGGGATTTCCATCATCTGCATGTTGCCGGTGATGAGGCTCACGAGCTGAAGAACGAAATAGTTCCGCATCGAGGGGATCGTGATATCCCAGAGTCTCTGCGACCAATTCGCCCCATCGATCGAGGCCGCCTCGTAGTATTCCTTGGGGATATTGATCAGTCCGGCGTAGAGCACGAGGGTGTTGCTGCCAAAACCGATCCAGATCGTCGGGATGATGATGGCCATCCGAGCCAGGGTCGTGCTGTCGGTGAAACTCACCGGATCGAGTCCGAGCGAAATCGCGATCGAGGTCAACAGCCCGCCACCATAGTTCGTTAAGAGGCCAAAGATGATTGAGGTGGCGATCCCCGCGATGAAGCAAGGGACGTAAATGATGATTTTGGCGATCTCGCCAAATTTGTTATCGAAATACTTGAGCACCAAGGCAAAGAAGAACGAGAAGATCAAGGTCGCGGCGGTGATGATCGCCGTCATGATGAGCACGTTGCCGAAGCTCGAGAGGAAGACATCGCTTTGGAAAAGGTACTCGAAATTAGTCCAGCCAACGAATTTCTTGGTGTTGTAGTCCTGAAAGGCGCGGAAGAGCGCCATGACCAGCGGGATGATGACGAAGATTGTGACGAGAATGAAGGCCGGAAGCAACATGGCGTAAGCCGACCACTGATGGCGATAACGAAAACGATTGTCCCGCTTATGATCGAGGCGGTATAAAGGGTTATCCAGCGAAAAGCGATCGGCGTTTTCCATGCGGTTACCTCACTGATGAATTAGAAGCGTCACCGATAATCCGGATTGGTGACATAGGTCGAGCTCGTCATGATCTTATTGATCGAATCAAGGCAGGTCGACATCGCGGATTCGATCGTGGCGCTCTTATAGGCTGCGTCTTTCGAACCATCCGCTTTGATGCCCATGGTTTCGAACATGGTCTCGACCGCGACCGAGATATCCCAAGAATAGTGGGGCTCGAAGATCGCGTTTTTGCTGACCGCGCTGACGGCGCTTAGGTAATCTTTGTAGGTAGTGTCGGAATGCTGGGCAAGATACGTCTGCAAACTCTTGGTCGGAGCGGCTTTGCAATAGCCCGCAAGATCGAAGTACTTGCTGGCCGTGGCCGTATCGGCGTAGAGGGCTTTGACAACCTTGGCCGCCAGATCTTGGTGGGCGCTGCTCTTGGAGATGCAAACGTTCCAGCCGCCATTGGTGGCGCTGCATTTGCCAGCATCGCCCGAAAGAGTTGGAATCATCGCGCAGCCAACATCGTTAACCAAATCCGGATAATCGTTCTTGATGGTGCCGATGCCCCACGAGCCGGTGAAGGTCATCGCCAATTTGTCTTCGCATAGCGGAGCGATCAAGGCGTTGTAGCCGCTGCCCGAAATATCGCCGGTTGGGACGTAGCCATTCGCGTAGCCGTCATAGAAGAAACCATCGAGATCGCGATAGCCTTGCTCATTGACCAAGCACTTATCCCACTTGTCGTTCACGGCAAGGTGATCGCAGGTATTCTGCTGCATTCCCCAAGTCGCCCAGGCGAGGGCCGCCCCGGTTTGAATGCCGAGACAATACTGGCCTTTGTTAAGGGTCGGCTTGAGTTTGGCACAATCTTCCCAAAGCTGAGCCCAAGTGGTCGGTGCTTCGGTGATGCCGGCTTTTTCAAAGTAGGATTTGCGGTAATAGAACATACTTGACGGCTCGAGCATAAGCGGCCAAGCGTAGACCTGATTTTTGTAAGAGATCGTGCTCTTGACGTTGTCAAGGATGTCGGCGATGTTGTCGGCGCCCATCAAATCATCGAGCGGGGCGGCGTAGCCCGGCTTGATCGCGTTGTTATAGAGGTTGTTGTAGGAGATCATGAAGATGTCCGGAGCGGCGCCATTTTCTCGAGCGCTCGTGAGGGCATCGTCATAAGCATCAGAGAAAATCTTGAGATTGAGTTGGATCCCATCGGTCTTATCCTTGTTGAATTCCTTGACGAGATCCTGAAGATGCTCGTTGGACCAGGTTTCAAAGCTGTTGGCGTAGAAAGTGATGGTGGTGGCGCCTTGTTCAACCCCATCATCGCTGCCCCCGCAGGATATGAGTCCCACGGAGACGAGAGCCAGCAAGACGCTGGCTTTGGCGGCGAATTTTAATGTACCTTTCATTTGTTTTACCTCCTTTTGGTTATTGAAATGAAATGGAATCTATTTTTTGTCGGCGCTTTGTATCGACTCCCCGAGTTTGCCTCCGGGATGCCAGCAGCCATATTGCTCGAGCCCGATATGCTTCCGGCTTTGCAATATGACGGATAAACCTTGGAGAACGAGCAGTTCCGCATCGAAGGAAGCGCGCGGCGCCTTATTGAGCGGGCCGCCTTCTTCTTGGACTTTGGCCAATAAGAAAGCATCGGATGCATGAGCAAGCCAACTATCCGGATTTCCGGAAATTCCAACGATTTTGCAACCATTCTTTCGAACCGCGGTGATCGTTGCTTTGAGTTCATTCGTTTCGCCTGAATTGGAAATGGCGATGACGACATCACCGGGAACAAGCTGCCCGCAGGAGCCATGAACGGCTTCGGTTCCATGGAGATAATAGGCCGGAGAACCTGTGCTGGAAAGGAGTGAGGCATAGTATTCCGCCACATGGGAAGGCTTCCCGATCCCGGTGATATGCAGACGGCCACCTGCTTTTTGCGAATGCTCGATCAAAGAAACCGCCGGGAGATAATTCTCGTATTTGAGCGAAGAGATCGTCGAATCGGTTTCCCGGGCTAAGATCGTTTTGAAATCATCGAAAGCTTCTTGATCGTCTTTCTCATCGGGGAAACGCGACTTTAAAAGACGATAGAAAACTTCATCCTTATTGTTTTCGGCATAGGCTTCGACTTCCCGCAAAGTGGGCAGCGAAGGGATGGCACCCATTTTCTGAACGGTAAGAGCTCCGACGTAGGTCGCCAGTTTCATAGCCTCCTCGGGGCGAAGACCCCGATAAAGGCCCGCGGCGAATGCGCCAATATAAGAATCGCCCGCGCCTGTGGGATCCACGGGTTTCACATTGGGAATGGCGGGAACGTAATTCCTTGATTTCGCATTAACCAAAACCGAACCTGCGCTTCCGAGGGTAATCAAGATGTTCTTGACTCCCTTAGCAAGGAAAAAGTTGGCGATATATGTGATATCGTTATCATCGCATTTGTAACCATTTGAATGAATGGCGATCCCGGAAAGATCGGTCGCTTCATGCTCGTTAGGAGTGAAATAATCGATTTCTTTATAGAAGGAATCCGGAAGAGGTTGTGAGGGGGCGGGGTTCACGATGACGACAACCCCGTTTTCGTGAGCTAACTTTGCCAAGTATTCATTCACTTCCATCGGAATTTCAAACTGAAGGATCAAGATGGAGTAGTTTTGGATCTCTTTTTCGAGATAAGCGACGTCTGCGATGGTGATTTTGGCGTTGGCGCCCGGGTTCATCAGGATTCGGTTATTTGAGATCCCATCTTTTGTTTCGATGCTGACCCCGGAGACTCCCGAAGCCGAATCATCGAGGCGCTTAATTCGAATGGCGTTGATGCCGTTATCGCGGATCGCATCATGAAGATCGCGGGCGAAGACGTCATCGCCGGTTTGTCCAAAGAAATCGACAGGGGCGCCTAAGCGGGCCGCTTCAACGGCTTGGTTGGCGCCTTTTCCGCCGGGGGCATTCGCAAAGCCAGCGCCCTCAATCGTTTCCCCTGAATTCGGTACGCGTGTTTTTGCCCGGGAGATGCAATCCTCAACCAGGCTTCCGACTACTAGAATTTTTCCTTGTCTCATAATTTTTAAATGTGAAACCGATATCACACTTTCCGGCCACATTATATTTCGGAATATGATGCCGTCAAGAAAGCGCTTTCAGTTTTCAAAAAGAGTCGTCAACAAAAAAGTTCAAAAACCAAACGTATCTTGTTGGCTTTTT
>Ga0172378_10003333_pt1 | contig 15121 bp, 10 predicted proteins | sample GrowelOW332metaG_FD_119755 | JGI IMG/M metagenome (GOLD analysis project Ga0172378, IMG submission 119755) | Groundwater microbial communities from an aquifer near a municipal landfill in Southern Ontario, Canada - Pumphouse #3_1 metaG | ecosystem: Environmental > Aquatic > Deep subsurface >... | reverse complement strand
TGATCCCATTTCGGCTATTTGCTTCTGTATACTTCTTTTCGAACCTTGTCCGATAGCAAGCATCGTAATTACCGAGGCCACACCGATAATTATACCGAGCATGGTAAGAAATGAACGCAGTTTACTGCTGGCCAATGCCCTCAGGGCTATCTTTAATAAATTAGTTCCATTCATGATTTTGTCTTTTAATCATCAGCATTCCGAGGCAACTCTGCTAAGGCCTTTGCCGCCGATAATATTTCATTATTAATTTTGTCTTCTATTACATGCCCATCTCTTAAACGAATATTACGGCTGCTATATTGGGCGATAACCGGATTATGAGTAACAAAAATGATTGTTCTTCCTTCGGCATAAAGCTTTTGAAAGAGAACAAGTATCTCCGAAGATGTGCGGGTGTCCAAGTTTCCCGTTGCTTCATCGGCCAAAATCACAGCAGGTCTATTGACCAAAGCCCGTGCAATAGCTACACGTTGCATCTGCCCACCAGACATTTGATTGGATTTGTGCTCTAACCTGTCGCTAAGTCCTACGGCATCTAGAGCATCAATTGCCCTTTTGCGACGTTCGGATGCAGAAACAGAGGAATTATACATTAATGGCAATTCAACATTCTCTAACGCAGTGGTTTTAGCTAGCAGATTATAATTCTGAAAAACAAAACCTATTTTTCGGTTTCTTAATATGGCGCGTTGTGATTTGCTCATCGAACGAACGGCAACTCCATCAAGTAAATATTCTCCGCTGGTTGGTGTATCAAGACAGCCCAAAGTATTGAGCAAAGTGGATTTTCCGGAACCGGATGCACCCATGATCGTTACAAATTCACCTTCTGTGATATTAAACGAAACACCACGCAGAGCATGTACTGTTTCGTTCCCAACTTGAAAGTTGCGTTTTATATTTTGTAATTCTATAACTGTTTTATTCATGCTAATTCATTATTTGTTGCACTAATACCTATTGAAAACTAAACATCTGTTATTTCTTTTTACTATTCGGGCGACTTGGCATAAACGGATTCTTTTCGCTGCTGCTGTCGGTAGAGTTGGATATTTCTTCATCCTGCCCACGATCTTCAGCTTTCATTCCGGTCACAACTTTAGTACCTTCGGCTATTCCACTTACTATTTCAGTATTGATTCCATTGGTGATGCCAATCTCAATAGGATAAGCGGTAAAAGAATTTCCATTATGCACCCATAACTTGTTTTTCCCATCACAATTCTTTATTTTAACATCATTCCCTATTAGTTTGGCCGGATTAAAACGTAGTGCTTTTGCCGGAACACAAAGAACGTTTTCTTTATTTTGAGTATATATAGTGACATTGGCTGTTAATCTCGGTTTAAGTTTCAAATCCGGATTTTGAGCGGAAATAACAACTTCATAAGTAATAACCGTAGAACTACTACTACTACTTGAACTGGAATCATCGCCGAGGCGTATTTGTGTTACTTTGCCTTCAAATGTTTCGTTAGGATATGCGTCAACTGTAAAAATAGCACGTTCACCTTGCTCTATTCCTGCAATATCAGCTTCATCTACATCAGCTACAACTTGCATCTGAGTTAAGTCGGCAGCAATAACAAATAATGTTGGAGTTGAGTAACCTGAAGCTACTGTTTGTCCAGCCTCAACATCACGACTGATAACAACACCAGTAATAGGAGAGGTAATAGTAGCATAAGAAAGATTACGTTTTGACTTGTTTAGTGTAGCTAAGCTACTGTCATAAGTACTTTTGGCTTTTTTATAATTATAAACCGATTCTTCGTAATCAGTGTCACTAATCAATTGTTTAGCGTGAAGTTTTTCGTTACGCTCATAATTCTTTTTTTCGTAAATATAATCAGCTTTAGCTCCGTCATAAGTTGCTCGAGCAGAAGCCAATTCAAGTTGCAACGTTGCACGATCCATTTCGGCAATAAGCTGACCTTTTTTGACTACTGAATTATTATCTACATAAATCTTGTCAATAATACCTGAAACTTGAGTACCGACTTTTACTTCAGTCACCGGTTCAATGGTGCCGGTAGCTGTAATGGACTTCGAGATGTTTCCCCTGGATACTACTGCTGTGGCATACGTGATGTTGCTATTTCCTTTCGAACTGCCAAAAAACTTAATGGCAATAATAACAACTACAATGGCTGCAATTGTAATAAAAACGATTTTTTTAGTTTTCATTATATTTATTTTTATATGATTCGTGCTTATTCTTACTTGATTATAAAGAAATTTTTTCTCCCCGATAGAATTTAAGGAGTTGTATATTTAGAATTGCCATGTATTTGGCTTGCAATTGCTCTTGTTTAGCTTGAAGAAGATTATTCTTTTCAGTCAACAGATCGACAGTATTTTTCATACCCAAGTTGAACTGCTCGCTTACAAGATCGTAACTGGTTTGTGTACTTTTCAACTTTTCATCAGCGGCAGCAAATTGTTGTTGTGCACTATTTGCATCCAACCATAGGCTCTCGATAGTCTTATATAGGGTCTTTTGATCATCAAGCAAATCTAGTTGGCTAGTCTGATAGGAAAGTTGTGCCTTTTCGACAGCACTTTTATTTGAGCGATTATCAAAAATAGGAAGACTTAGAGAAAGACCGATAGTGTTTCTCAAACTATTTTTCATTTGTTGTGCATAGCTGTAATCGCTGCCACTTGCCGTCGTCGTTCCAACACCTCCGGAAAGACTGATTGTAGGAGCATATGCAGCTTTAGCTATACTGATACCCAGTTTTGAAGCCTTGATATTTAATTTTCCAGACTGGATTTCAGGACGTTCCGCCAATGCGGCCAGATATACATCAGCCTTGTTTGGCAAAGGTAAAAGTACGTTGTCCGTATTTAAAGTTGGTATATATAAATTCATTTTCTCCTCGCCATCCAGTTCAAGTAATTGTTTAAGTTGAAGTTCGTAGTTGGCAAGTGTGGCCTGTGAAGTAACAAGTTCGTATTTATTGCTACTCACTTCTGACTTGAGTTGAGCAACATCGGCCTTGGCTAGACTACCGGCTTTAAACAGCTCCTCGCCCCGATTATATTCGGCTTGCGATACCTTTAAGGTACTACTATTAATTGTTACCGATTCTGCTGCATATAGAATTTGTACGTATATTTTCGTGATAGATTCTTTAATTTCATTTTCAGACTCGTTTACTCCTAAATCCGAAATCTGTTTGTCTAGATAATTCTGCTTAATGGTTTTTGATCGCTTGCCGCCGTTGAAAAGTGTGTACGAAGCATTTAATCCGAAACTACCGGAATAAGTGGTCTTGCTTGTACTACTCAAAACCTCGCTACCACTTACATAACTGCTTGATTCTTGATATGGGCGATTCACCAGGTCATGACTGGTTGAAAACGTAAGATCAGGAAATAAAGCAGCTTTTGCTTTTTTCAAATCCACTTCACTACTGGCAGCTGTAATACGGTCCTTTCGAATCTGTATATTATTCTGTAAAGCATAATCTATACAGTTTTGCAGATTCCATTCAGCTGGTAGCTTTGAATGAACGAGTGAAGAATCATTACTTATAACGGCAGAATTCTTAGTTTGAATATTCTGTGCCTGAAGCAAAGAACTAACGCCCCCGAACTCTAGTAAAAGAGCTGTTATAACGGTCAATCTTTTAATTTTTATCATAGGAATTAATGTTATATTATCAATATTATGAAACAAAAGTAGAATATCTGAACCAATCATACAAATAAGATAGACAAACTATGATTTTTTATCGCCTAAAGTCTTAATTATAAAGATAAGACTCTTTTATTCATTAAATATAGGTATTTTAATAGAAAAAACTAAATTGATTTGGCTTCAATATGAAAATTTGTATATTTGTAACCAACAATAATCTATTACGACCTATCGATGAAACATGCTTTATATAAAATAAGATACACCATATATAATGTATGGTGCTTTTATATTGAAGGCTTCCGTAGTATGACTGTGGGGAGGACTCTTTGGATAATAATTCTCTTAAAAATTTTTGTGATATTCTTTATTCTCAGAATATTCTTTTTCCCTAATATTTTAGGTTCGCAACCCAATGATAAGGCCAAAGGAATAGTTGTGAGTAATGAGTTGATAGAACGGGCTACTCACAGTAACCCATAACACACAGCATAAATCTAATAATAAACAACATAAACTGATAACCGATAATGATTGAAAACATAGACACTTCTTTAATAGATTGGTCGAGAGCACAATTTGCTCTTACAGCGATGTATCATTGGATCTTTGTACCTTTGACACTTGGTCTGGCTATAATAATAGGAATAATGGAGACCATCTATTATCGTACAAATGATGAATTCTGGAAGAGTACTGCGAAGTTTTGGATGAGACTTTTCGGTATTAATTTTGCTATTGGTGTTGCTACGGGATTAATTCTCGAATTTGAATTTGGTACCAATTGGAGCAACTATTCTTGGTTTGTAGGTGACATTTTCGGTGCCCCTTTAGCCATTGAAGGTATTTTGGCTTTCTTTATGGAATCAACCTTTATTGCGGTAATGTTTTTCGGTTGGAACAAGGTAGGTAAGGGCTTTCATTTGGCTTCAACATGGCTCACCGGAATTGGCGCAACTCTATCTGCCTGGTGGATTCTGGTAGCCAATGCATGGATGCAATATCCTGTGGGAATGACCTTTAATCCGGATACGGTACGTAATGAAATGACTGATTTCGTAGCTGTTGCCACATCACCGATTGCTGTAGATAAGTTCTTTCATTCAGTACTTTCAGGATGGGTACTCGCTGCAATTTTTGTAGTTGGTGTGAGTTGTTGGTATCTTTTGAAAGATAGGAATAAGAAATTTGCTCTGGCTAGCATCAAAATCGGAGCAATTATGGGACTGGTCTCTTCCGTACTTCTTGTAGTTTCGGGTGATAATTCCGGTTATCAGGTGGGCAAGAAACAACCGATGAAACTTGCGGCGATTGAAGGATTGTATAGGGGAAGCAAAAATGCGGAACTTACAGCTGTCGGCGTAATGAATCCTTCAAAAAAAACTTTTGACGACGGTATCAAGCCCTTTCTTTTTAAGGTGGAATTTCCCCATCTGTTATCTCTATTGGCCGATCATGATTTTCACTCTTTCGTACCCGGGGTACAAGATATAATTAATGGTGGCTATCAGCAAAAAGATGGTACAATAGCATTATCCGCCACTGAAAAAATAAAAAGAGGAAAGCTGGCGATTGTCTCACTTTCAAAATATAGAAAGGCAAAACGCGAAAACAGATTGGATGATGCTCAAGTAGCCTATAAATCGTTGATGCAGAATATGCCTTATTTCGGATATGGTTATATTAAAGATGTACATCAACTGGTACCCAATGTCCCACTCAATTTTTATGCTTTTCGAGTAATGGTGACATTGGGCATGTATTTCATTTTGTTTTTTATTGTTACATTGTTTTTGAGTTGCAAAAATAAATTATCAGGGATGAAATGGATGCATTGGGTAGCTATACTTACTATCCCATTGGGATATATAGCCGGACAGGCCGGATGGATAGTTACCGAAACTGGACGTCAGCCATGGACTATCCAAGATATGCTTCCGGTAGGTGCTGCTATTTCAAAGTTGAATGTAAGCTCCGTACAGACAACGTTCTTTATTTTTTTACTTTTTTTTACTGTTATGCTGATAGCCGGATGTACGATTATGATAAAATCAATAAAAAAAGGTCCCGGAATTGAGAACTAGTTATTGATCGTTGTTGCTGATAAACAAAAATAAATTAAATATTAATATCATGATTTTACTTCAACAATATTGGTGGTTCATTATTTCACTGCTGGGTGCTCTTTTGGTTTTCTTGTTATTTGTGCAAGGAGGTAATTCATTACTCTTTTGTCTTGGTAAAACAAAACAGGAGCGTAAACTAATGGTTAATTCCACAGGGCGTAAATGGGAGTTAACCTTTACTACACTCGTAACCTTTGGCGGTGCATTTTTTGCATCGTTTCCGCTGTTTTACAGTACAAGTTTCGGTGGTGCATATTGGTTGTGGATGATTATCCTTTTCAGCTTTGTACTACAGGCTGTGAGTTATGAGTTTCAGAGCAAAAAGGGGAATTTGCTCGGAGAGAAAACATATCAGATATTTCTCGTTATCAATGGAATAATAGCACCGATATTACTGGGCGGCGCCGTAGCCACATTTTTCACGGGTTCCGACTTCTATGTTCAGAAAGAAAGTTTGATGAATATAACAATGCCTGTTATCAGTACCTGGGGAAGTAACTGGCACGGACTTGATGCATTGGCCAATATTTGGAATATTTGTTTAGGTCTGTCCGTTTTTTTTCTATCCCGCATTCTCGGTGCGCTTTATTACATCAATAATATTGAAGATAAAACATTGACTGACAGATGTCGACATTCACTGATAGGTAACTCAGTTCTGTTCCTTTTATTTTTTCTATCCTTTGTCATTCGATTACTCTTTGTCGACGGCTTTGCCGTGAATCCGCAAACGGCCGAAATCTATCTTGAGCCATACAAATATCTTCATAATTTACTGGATATGCCAATTGTATTGCTAACCTTTCTTGCAGGTGTCATATTCGTTTTATTCGGTATTTTGAAATCTATCTTGAAAAAAACTTTTGAAAAGGGTATATGGTATACGGGTATCGGAACTATCTTGACAGTGCTTGCCTTATTTCTTATTGCCGGTTATAATCATACAGCCTTTTATCCATCATCTGCCGACTTGCAAAGTTCACTAACATTAGCCAATAGTAGCTCAAGTAAATTTACACTTATCACGATGTTTTATGTTTCACTTTTTGTTCCTTTTGTCTTTGCTTATATTTTTTATGTGTGGCGGTGCATGGATAAAAAGAAGTTAGACAAAGATGAAATAAAGAACGAAGAACACGCTTATTGATGTTAAATATGATTTTTAATATGTAAGAAAATTAGAACTTTTTTCTTGCAAGATCATTGGTCTATATGTATTATCGGAATAAGTACTCGGATGCTATTTCCTTTCTAAAGATTTAAAATAAAAGATACATTTTTATTTTAAATCTATAATATTGTTGTATCTTTGCGCCGCAAAACTAATAAATGAATTTTATGAGAAAATCAATTTTGACTAGCCTAGTGTTGCTAATCTTCTCAACTTCCACTTTTGCAGGTGGCCTCTTAACAAATACGAATCAGCATGTCTTATTTTTAAGAATGTTGGCTCGAGATGCATCAACACAAATAGATGCAGTGTATTCAAATCCTGCGGGACTTGCGTTTATGGATGAAGGATTCCATTTCTCTTTTAATGGACAAAGTGTTTATCAAACGAGAACAATAACCTCTACGTTTGCACCTTTTACCGGTTCCGGTAATAGTGATACAAAAGTATTTAAAGGCAAAGCTTCTGCGCCGATTGTTCCGTCATTATTCGCTGCTTACAAAAAAGGGAACTGGACATTCTCCGGCGAGTTTGCCGTTACAGGTGGCGGTGGAAAAGCTACATTTAATAAAGGTCTCGGTTCTTTTGAATCACAGGTAGCTGTATTACCTGCCACTTTGGTTGCTTCGGGTGACCAGTTAGTAAGTAACGGCATTTTACCTTCAAACATATTCGCCGGAACCGACAAGTATTCGTTAAATAGTTATATGGAAGGTCGTCAATATATCTTCGGATTACAACTTGGCGCAACTTATAAAATAAACGAACATCTTGCTGTTTTCGGTGGAGCACGTTTTAATTATGTCAATGATTCCTATTCCGGCTATGTTAAGGATATACAAGCTAATATTGGTGGTGGTGACATGATTAATGTCAGCAAAGCTGCCCAGGCAATAGTCACAACGTCTCTTGCTTCTGCAGAAACAGCTCTTAGTGATGGAGATCAGGCAAGTTATGCCAAAAGTGTCTATTTGGCAAAAGCAGCCCAAGTAGTAGCCGATAAAACAGCAGATCTTCAGTTGGATTGTACTCAGACCGGTTGGGGAGTAACTCCAATTATCGGTTTGGATTATAAGGCAGGCAAATGGAATATCGGTATAAAGTACGAATTCAATACAAATTTGAATGTAGAGAATAAGACTACGGGGTCATTGCCGGCTGCTCCCTTATTAGAAGATGGAACTGTTGATGTAAAAAATGATAAGTATGCAAGTTTTAGAGATGGTGTAAATACACCGCATGATATACCGAGTTTATTTACAGCTGGTGTTTCGTATAAAATATCGTCTGCATTGCGGGTATCTGCAGGTTATCATCATTTCTTTGATACTCATGCAAATATGGCAAAGGTAAAAGACATGACAACAGGTGAATTGGTTGATAAAAGCAAATACATACACCAGGGAACAAACGAATATTTGTTTGGCGTAGAATATGATGTTTGTCGCTGGGCTCAAGTAAGTACCGGTATGCAACGCACAAAATACAGCGTAGGAGATAATTATCAAACGGATATGAATTATGCTGTAAGTTCATATTCTTATGGTTTGGGTGCCGGATTCGACTTGTCACCGAAGGTGAAATTGAATATAGCTTATTTCTGCACCAATTATGGTACCTATAATAAAGAAACAAGCAATTATAATGAAACGGGGATTGCTGGCAAAGATTCTTTTACCCGTACAAATAAGGTTTTCGGTGTAGGGGTGGATTATAAATTTTAAGTTTATGATAGACTTAATGGTTTAATATCGAATCGCAATATATAAAAAGAGATGCATCAAAATAATTTTGATGCATCTCTTTTTATATTTAAATCTTAATGAAAATATCTTCCTGAAATTTGTCGGGGTAGCGGGATTCGAACCCACGACCCCCTGCTCCCAAAGCAGGTGCGCTAACCGGACTGCGCTACACCCCGTAACAAATAACTAAAAACCCTTCTTTCTGACACTCTTCTTGTATCGTCGGGGTAGCGGGATTCGAACCCACGACCCCCTGCTCCCAAAGCAGGTGCGCTAACCGGACTGCGCTACACCCCGTATACAAAAAGATGATCTTTTTTAAAGGCAGCGCAAAGATAAAGAGTATTTTCTTAATTCCAATGCAATCATCTGTTTTTTTTTGATTATTTTCAAAAAAGGAGCTTACATATTAACTACGTTTTCAGGCTTTCCATCAATGAATGCCTGTAGGTTGCTAATCAAAATAGTATGTAGGCGACTACGCGCTTCCTTACTTGCCCATGCAATGTGAGGAGTGATGAAACAATTTTTAGCCTTCAATAAAGGATTATCGGCGCGAGGAGGTTCACTTGAAAGCACATCCAAACCTGCAGCGTATATTTTTCCTTCGTTTAGTGCATCAGCTAAGTCTTGTTCGTTGATCAATCCTCCGCGTGCTGTATTGATCAATATGGCAGTCGGTTTCATCAAAGCCAATCGTGCTGCATTGATCATTTTATCGGTATCTTTGTTGAGAGGACAATTCAGGGTGATTATATCACATTCTCTAAGCAATTCATCAAGTTCCATCTTTTTAATCTCCGATGATAGTTGCAAATTAGTTTTTGAGGTGAATGAAAAAACATGCATACCAAAGCTGATTGCTATACGAGCGGTTGCTAAACCGGTATGTCCGAGCCCCAAGATTCCCATCTTTTTATCTTTCAATTCGATAAGAGGTGTATCCCAGAAACAAAAATCCGAATTATTCGTCCATTGTCCACTACGCACTTCATCCGTATAATGCTGAACTCGTTGCGTTATATTTAAAATATGAGCAAAGGCCATTTGAGCAACGGACCTTGTGCTATAGGCCGGAATATTGGTAACTGTTATGCCATGTTCTTTCGCTGTTTCGAGGTCAATCGTATTATATCCCGTAGCTTGAACACCTATATATTTCAAATTAGGCAATGCTTCAATAGTCTTTTTATCAATGATCGTTTTATTTACAAAGATAGCATCTGCATCTTTGGCACGTTCAATTACTTCTGAAGCAACAGTGCGATCGTAGATCGTGCAATCACCCAATGCTTTCAATCCATCCCATGAGATATCTCCGGGGTTGGCGGCATAACCGTCTAGTGCAACTAATTTCATCATCATTATTTTAAATTATAATTTATATTTTTATTAAATATCATATTTTCTTATCCTCTCCCCAAAGTCGTTTCATTCGTTCAGCGATTTTTTGTTCGGCCGGATTGTCTTGCGGATTCCATAAACGTTTATCTTTTATCTTATCGGGCAGAAATTGCTGAACTACAAAATGTCCTTTGTAGTCATGAGCATATTTGTAATTATTACCATAGCCCAATTGTTCCATCAATTTTGTGGGCGCATTGCGTAAATGAAGCGGTACGGGCTGGTTTCCATTATCCCTCACAAACTGAAGTGCATCGTTGATAGCCATATAAGCAGAATTACTTTTGGGGCTTGTTGCCAAATAAATAGTAGTCTCGGCAAGAGGTATACGCCCTTCGGGCCAACCAATTTTCATCACAGCATCAAAACATGCATTAGCCAGCAAGAGCGCATTGGGATTGGCCAAACCGATGTCTTCGGAAGCAGAGATAACCAGTCGTCGTGCGATGAAAGCAGGATCTTCTCCACCTTCAACCATTCGTGCCAACCAATATATAGCCGCATCAGGATCACTTCCCCGTATGGATTTGATAAAGGCCGAAATGATATCGTAATGCATTTCTCCATCCTTGTCGTAAGCCATAGGATTTTGTTGTAATAGATCAGTTACTTTTTCATCAGTAACAACGATCGTTTCTTCCGTTCCCGATTCAACCACAAGTTCAAGAATATTGAGTAGTTTACGGGCGTCTCCACCGGAATATCGCAGAATTGCCGTTGTTTCTTTAAGCTCAATTTTTCTTTCTTTCAATAATACATCTGTTGTGATAGCTCGTTTCAGTAATATGAGCAAGTCTTCTTTTTCCAACGGATTTAAGGTATACACCTGACAGCGGGAAAGGAGAGGGCTGATAACCTCGAACGAAGGATTTTCGGTTGTAGCACCGATCAAGGTAACCACACCCTTTTCTACGGCTCCCAGTAAAGAGTCTTGTTGTGATTTGCTGAAACGATGTATTTCATCGATAAACAGAATCGGACTTGCCTGTGAAAAAAACGTATTGCTTTTGGCACGCTGAATCACATCACGCACATCTTTAACACCTGATGTAACAGCACTCAACATGTAGAAAGGAGTTTCCAGTTTGTTAGCAATGATATGGGCAAGTGTTGTTTTACCGACACCGGGAGGTCCCCATAAAATGAATGAAGAAATCCTGCCCGCATCAATCATTTTACGTAATACGGCACCGGGCCCAACTAAATGAGCTTGGCCGATATATTCATCTAGCGTCTTGGGGCGAAGTCTTTCAGCTAAAGGTTCCATCTTTTAAAATACCATTAAAATCATAAAACGAATACCATCTTTATTTATTCCTGGGTTTTTAAGATAGGTAAAACGATGAACATATTCAATATGCAAAAGTTTGAAGATATTATAAATGCCGATACTTGTTTCTATATACGGTTTACGATCCATAACAAAACTGGTATATTCACCATTACGCTGCGGAAAACGGAATAAATCACTATCGGAATTTTTGAAAGGATTATTTTTATTTGTAAGTTGTCCGTAAAGCATACGTACCCTGAACATCTCACGCCATTTGAATTTTTTGATGAGTGGTATACGATTAAATAGTTTACCATCCATATTATAGGATAATGATAAAGAAGCGTAGCGGTCATTAATAAATTCCATATTATTGATCAAACAAAAAGTTTCGCGCTCAATAATATAAGAGAGGTTAGCTTCCGGAAATATAAGCAACGGGAAGGGTACCTTATTCCATTCGGCTCCCGCCTTGGCACTTACATCTACTTTTCCCCATGACGATGGAAGCCAGAAACGTTTCCAAAAACTAATGTCCGTACGGTTGAAATTATAATCGCCCTTCAACACACCCTTAAGTCCCATGGTGTAGCTCAAGGTTAACACCGGTGCATCCAGAGAAACAGGAATTCTTCGTTCTTTGGAATTGACAAATGATTCACCCGGAGCATAACGCAAGGTGAAGCTTGCTTCAGAGGTCGTGATATCATGTACATCGGTCTGTGCAGGATCATTACGAACATAACGCAAATTGCCGCAAGGTTCATCGTTACGGTTGCGAACTATTGCTTTAATTCCTAATCCGTAAGGGTTTTCGCGTTCATAATCAAGTGCGGCATCACGAATATATGACATTTGATCTACTGTGGTTGTTTTAAGTGAAACAAATACATTATCCTTATCCGTGAACAGATATTTGTCCATAGGTGACATCACATCGTAAGTATAAGAAGCTGAAATAAAGTTTTTCGGAAATTCCCAACGAACATAGTTACACTTGTTGAAAGAGTAAGTAGCAGTTCCATTGTATTTCCATCGCTGATCTTTCAACCCGTAAGCTCCGAAACCATTAAAAAACCAATGGGGATCGAAATTGGCCGTAGTCATTCCACTGAGTCTGAGACGTGTACCATCGATATAATTTCCTGAGATCATGGTGTTGATGGGACCAATATCAAATTTGCTGGGTTTACCCGGCGGACTTGTTTCAACAAAGTTTTCAATTAATGCCTTAGACAGAAACAAAACATATTTGAATCCCGGAATTTGTGCCAGTCGATTAACGAACAAATCCATATTGCTTTCTTTCTTTGTGAGCGGAACTTGTCGCACCCGGGCCCAATAATCATCGCTTTTTGAAAGCATATCGGCCTCTTTTATTACGTTTCCCCTCAGCTTGAAAAGCCGGTTTTCAACGGGTGTAAATTGGTAATCGGTGTATTTTGTCAAACGTTCCACGATGAGACCGCCGGTCTTTTTTAAAGACAAATCTACAGCAATGTCATCATCGGTCAGTACCATGTTTCCATTGGGAAGCTGGACGTAACTTTGTGTGATATCCAAATTATTGACATAATTCACACCATTCTTTTTCGGCAGGTTCATCGTGCACTTCTTTACAGCGTAAGTAGAATCATTAAGCACATAAAGGTTTCCTGTAAACCCGAAATCCTGTGAATTTTGCGGAACAAAAGTCAGATGCACACATTCGCGGTTATCCACTTTCAATGTATCCATCAGATAAAATTTATAGAAAGAAGTAGCTGTAGCAGCAATCGGACTGACAAAGCGTTGTTGTAACAGTTTGATGTTATTATCATAAATATTGATATCGGCAAATACATCCTTTAATATGGTGCCGAGCATATCTCCTGTAGAAAACAACTCATCTATGCCCGCCGAATTCACCCCTTCGATAATTGTTTTTTTCTCCTCCGGATCCTTACGATACACTACCTTCGAAGCTGTTTCCTTAATTGAAAGCGGAAGGATCAATTTATTTGTTCTTGGTGATAACTCTACCTGATCTTTAAGGAAAGAATATTTTTTATAAATGCCTTTTTCAAGTTTTTCCAGTGTGATGTCATTGATAGACATCATCATCTTTTCGTACTTATCGTATTGGTAGTAATTGTTCGATTCGAGTTTTAAATTATTCTTGTGAGCAATTACTTTTTTCATGAATTCGACAGCCGGGTTATCCTTGCGTGAATATTTCTCCCTGTGGGGCTTGATTACAACTTCGGATAATTGAACATTATCCGATGACATTTTGATATTCAGGATTTTAGTCTCGGCAGTTATTCTTATTACTTTGGTTATATAACCGATAGTAGAAATAGTAATTGCATTCCATCCTTTATGTCTTTCTATTTGAAACTGACCGTTGGCGTTAGTCACACCACCGACACCTTTGCCTTGGTAAAAAACAGAAACATACATTAACGGCTCGTGCGTAATTGAATCTGTAACTACTCCTTTAATTTGTGCAGATAAATTAGCTGCGGCAATGATAAATAGCAAGGATAGGATGAGTTTTGTGTATTTTTGTCTCATTTCGTTGTATACAATTGGTTACAAAGTTAATAATAACTATCGAATCAAAAAAATTTGTTTCGCTTTTACCATAATTATTAACTTTCTGTCAATATCTTGACAATTCTTTCGCCCGTATGCCCGTCCCAATGTTCGGGTAGTTCACCGTGTTTCCATTCACCCTTCATAAAGACATCTAAAGCTTCAGCAAGTTTCTCCGGAGATTCGCCGACAAGTTTATTGGTACCGATTCTCCATGTTTCAGGATGTTCTGCATAAGAGTTCAATGTGATACAGGGAATATCAAGAAAAGTAGCTTCTTCGGCCACATTGCCCGAATCGGTGATGATACCCTTGGCATGTTTCATCAAATATCCGAAAAACAAATAATTCTGTGTTTGAAGTATATTGAGCTTGGGTGACGATATGCCGACACTCTTAATGGAATTTCTCATATAAGAGTGTAGGGGAGCTATAATAGGTAGATTGCCCGATTTTTCGATTGAAGTATCCAGCAGCCGTTTAAAGTTCTCACGATCCTTTAGCAAAGCGTGGCGATTCAATGTGAGCAGGATATATTCGCCTTCCTTCATACCCAGTGCCGAAAACCAGATTGGTTTGATCAGCCTATGATAATTCTCACGAATGGTATCAATCAAAATATTGCCTACATAAAAAATATGCTCATTTTCCAAGCCACTCTGACTTAAATTCCTGTTGGCTACCATACCGGCCGTAAAAAGATAATCGGACAAGCCATCGGTAATCATTCGGTTCACTTCTTTGGGCATGTTCATATCGAAAGACCGCGTGCCGGCCACAAGGTGGGCCACTTTAATTCCCTGTTTCTTGGCTACGATGGCACAACTCATGGTTGCTGTCAGGTCATCAACGATTAAGACTACGTGAGCAGGATTCTCAGTCAATTCGCGGTCGAAAGCAATCATAATGCCTGCTGAAAGTTTAGTGAGGTTGTTTTCTTCTATGCCAAGATATACATCGGGTGCTCTCATGTTAAGGTCGGTAAACAGTGAGACATCCAAGCTCTCATCATCTGCCTTTCCGGTAAATATCAATCGGAAAGAAACCTTTTTTCCCGCTTCTCTAGCTTTATCAATGGCATGAACGATGGGCGCTATTTTCATGAAATTAGGGCGTGCACCTGCTACAATTGTTATCTTCATCTTCTTATATATCTATCATTAAACCTGAAAAGAC
>Ga0172378_10003332_pt1 | contig 15123 bp, 14 predicted proteins | sample GrowelOW332metaG_FD_119755 | JGI IMG/M metagenome (GOLD analysis project Ga0172378, IMG submission 119755) | Groundwater microbial communities from an aquifer near a municipal landfill in Southern Ontario, Canada - Pumphouse #3_1 metaG | ecosystem: Environmental > Aquatic > Deep subsurface >... | reverse complement strand
CAAGACCATTCATTACGAGGCGGGTTTAAGAAGTCGAGATCGATCCATGCCGGAGGAGATAAACCGTCTGGTGACCGATGCCATCAGCGACTATTTCATAACTACGAGTGAGGATGCGGATGAGAATCTGAAGCGGGAGGGCATTCCTTCCGACCGTATCTATATGCTCGGAAATCTGATGATAGACACGTTGGTCGCCAACCTGACGAAGGCGAAGTCTACGGCATTGGATTTTCCTTTGCTGAATAGGAAAAAACACATCTTATTGGGTGTTGATTTTATGGCGCAAGCCTATGGAGTATTGACGTTCCATAGACCAAGTAATGTGGATGACATATCGAGTTTAGAGCGATTGATTAAGATTTGGGGAGCACTTTCCTTTAAGATACCTTTGGTGTTTCCTGTGCATCCGAGAACCTATAAGAACATCCAAAAATTTGGAATGCAGTCTTTGGTGGATAGTTATGAAAACCTCTATTTTATAGATCCACTCGGATATTTGGAGTTTATGCATCTGGTGAGTGCCTCTAAGTTTGTTTTGACCGATAGTGGAGGCATACAGGAGGAGAGCACCTATCTCCATCTGCCGTGTCTGACCGTCCGTCCTAATACGGAAAGGCCAGTTACTATATGGGAAGGCAGCAATAAGTTGGTGGGAGTGGAAGCCATAGAGCAAGAGGTGGATTCTATCCTTGCAGGAAAAGGAAAATATGGGAATGTCCCTGCCTTATGGGATGGAAAAACCGCAGAGCGAATCGTAGATAGGTTAGAGAAAATAGAAGATAATTGAAATTTGTATTAATCAATAAAGAGGATATGGAGCGAATATGTTTCCTTGGTTATAGCGAGCCGGATGGACAATCATTTGGGAATGGAGTGGTGCGTGTCATCTATAATCAGGCTCGGATTTTGAGGAAAAGAGGTTATGAAGTCTATTTTTATCATCTGTTTTCTTCGGAAGAATATAAACATCTGAACACTTTCTTACGTGAGAATAATATAGACCTGGCGTTCTGGCACATGACGACATTGAAGGTGAAAAGACACATACATTTGGTTTGTCCTTTGGTTTGTTTGTGGCATAATACTCCTTTTTTTTCTTATGAAAATTACGCTGAAGTATTTTGTAAGAAATATCATGTTATTTCTTGGATACGGAAGATTCTATGCTGCAAATGGGTGAACCTTTGTATGATAAAGGTACATTCTATATATAATGCGTTACTGTTTTTATATGTCACAGCATGTTCGGATAAAATGGTGCTATTATCAAAACATTTTATTCCTAAGTTTTTTGCAGCTAAAATATATCCTCAGAAGGTTACCTCCATCTCCAATATGCTTACGGTAAATGCCAATGCAGTGGATATGGATCTTTCCAAAAAGAAAAAGGAAGTTCTTTTTGTGGGACGTCTGGATAATAAATTTAAACGAGTCGATTTGTTGTTGCGCATTTGGGCTAAAGTGGAGAAGTGTCATGATGATTGGATATTGAATATTTGTGGTGACGGGGAGGATAGAGGCATGCTGAAAAATTTGAACCGAGAATTAGGATTACAACATGTTTATTTTAAGGGTTTTGTGAATCCTGATGAATATTATAAAACAGCTTCTATCTTTTGCATGACGAGTGCGTATGAAGGTTGGGGATTGGTTATTGAGGAGGCCGCCGCTTTTGGCTGTGTACCTATTGCTTTTGATTCATTTGAAGCAGTTTCTGATTTAATCTCTAATGGGGAAAATGGATGGCTAGTCTCTCCGTTTGATGTTACTGCCTATGCTAATGTGGTATGCGAATTGATTGAGAATGAAGGATTGAGAATGAAGTTGGCGGAGAAGGCTAGGTTGACAGTGAATCGGTTTAATCCGGAAAAAATTATGGATGAATGGGAATCGTTATTCAAAGATGTTGAGAACAAGAAGTAATGTAAGTGACAATTTATTATAGAAAATTTTTTATATGACGAATAAGGAAAAGTACAATGAGGCATTTTGTAATGCTTTTGAGATAAAGGAAGAACAATTGATTGGGTTGAAATATCAAGGAATAAAGTTGTGGGACTCTGTTGGTCACATGACGTTGGTTGCCAATTTGGAAGATGCTTTTGATATCATGATGGAGACGGATGATATCATTGATTTCTCCTCTTACGAAAAAGGTATGGAAATATTATCATCCAAATATGATGTGCAGTTCTGACAATTCATTGAAGGGCAAATATGTTTTGATAACAGGATGTAACCGTGGTATCGGTAAATCTATCCTTCAACACTTTGCAGAAAAGGAAGCGAATATAATCGCTTGTGTAAGGACTGTGAGTGAGGATTTTGAACTTTTGTGTCAAAATCTTAAAAATAGTTATGCAATTGAAGTACATCTGTTTCTTGTGGATTTATCAGATGAGAATTCCATCAAACATTTTATCGGAGAGTTATACAAGAGTAATTTGTCAGTTCATATATTGGTGAACAATGCCGGTGTCGTGACAAAGGGATTATTACAGATGACGACAATGAAACAGTTGAAGGATGTGTTTCAAATTAATTTTTTTGCTCAAGTACAAATAACACAGGGTGTATCGAAGTTGATGATGCGTCAGAAAACGGGTGTTATCATAAATATGGCCTCGATAGGAGGCCTCGATGCATTTCCTGCCTACACCTCTTATGGTTGCAGCAAATCGGCCCTTATCTATTTTACAAAAACAATGTCACAAGAATTGTCTCCATATCATATTCGTGTGAATGCGGTTGCTCCGAGTTTGACAGATACAGCTATGTCCAATCAAATGGGAGAAGAGGCCAATGCTGAGATTATGAGAAGAACAGCGATTAAAAGTCTGGTGTCGGTTGATGATGTTGCCAAACTAGTTTTGTTCTTGTCGTCAGACGACTCTTCGTTCATTAATGGACAAATTATTCGAGTAGATGGAGGAATGTAAGACATGAAAGATATTGTACAGATAGAAGAGATGGCAATGTCCATGCGCAGAAAGGCGTTGGAGATGGCTTTCGATTGTGGAAAAAACGGATCGCATCTGGGGGGTGGTTTATCTGCCATCGAGATATTCGCATCTTTGTATGGTGGTGTCCTGAATGTGGATCCGAAATGTCCGGATAACCCGTTGCGAGATAGAATGGTGGTTAGTAAAGGCCATTGTGTGTTGGCTTATTATACTGCATTGTGGCAGGCCGGCTTCTTGTCTGAGAATGATTTGAAGGCTTTTGAGACCAATGGATCTCCTTTTCACGGACATGCCACTAGGAATCTGTCGTATGGCATAGATTTCTCCGGTGGTAGCCTAGGTCAAGGTCTTTCTTTTGCTGTTGGAGTAGCTTTGTCTTGCAAGAAGAGGTCTTTTTCCTCCCGTATTTATACGTTGGTAGGTGATGGCGAGTGTGATGAAGGTATAGTTTGGGAATCCTTGATGGCAGCCGGCAATTTTTGTTTGGATAATTTTATTGTCATTATTGATTGTAATGGTCTGCAATACGATGGATTTACAAATGAAGTGATGAAAATGAGTCCGTTGTCGGAGAAACTGTCTTCATTTGGCTTTTCGGTAAAGGAGATAGATGGTCATGACTGTAAATCTCTGCTTGCTGCATTAAAAACCAAGACGGAAGGACAACCGATGGCTGTCATTGCGCATACGGTGAAAGGGAAAGGTGTCTCTTTTATGGAGAATAGGAAAGAGTGGCACCATTCTATTCTGACGGAAAATCAATATAAACAAGCTCAATCAGAACAATCATGATAAATTTCACGTCTACACAGGCCCGAACCTATTCTAGACTAGGACAAAGAGGTGCCATATTTGGTTTGGCGTTGCCTGAGTTGGCACAGGAAAATCCTAATATAGTCGCATTGTCAGCAGATTTGGCCTCTTTATCCGGAATGGATCGCTATAAATCAATGTTCCCGGATCGATTTTACAATATCGGCATAGCCGAACAGAATATGGTAGGTATTGCCGCCGGTTTATCGTCGGAAGGTTTTGTTCCTACTGTTACTACCTATGCTACTTTTATTTCCCTTCGGAGTTGCGAGCAAATCCGTCACTTTTTGGGTTACATGAAGATGAATGTGGTAGTGGTGGGTTCGGGTGCCGGATTGGTTCAATCCTATTCCGGATCTACTCATTATGCCATTGAAGATATGGCTGTGATGCGTTCCATTCCTAATATGGTGGTGCTATCGCCTGCTGATGCGGGTTCGGCCGTCATGGCATTTGAGTCTGCTTTGAAATGCAAGGAGCCTGTATATATTAGGCTCACCGGTGGATTGAATTGCCCGATTGTATATAAAGAACCGTTTGATTATCAGATAGGAAAGTCCAATGTGATAATTGAAGGTACGGATGTGGTGATTTATGCTACGGGGGTAATGGTATCCCATGCCATAAAGGCAGTCTCTCTATTACAAACCTCTTCAATTTCCGTGAAAGTTGTAGATATGCACACAATAAAACCAATAGACAGAATGGAAATAGAGGCCGATTTGGATTGTAAATTGATGGTTTCCTTGGAAGAACATAATGTGATAGGCGGTTTGGGGGGGGCTGTCTCCGAGGTGTTGTCAGATTATGCCAATTCTCCCGTCTTGTTAAAATTGGGAGTTCACGATGCTTTTGGAACGGTCGGCGATTATGAATATCTGCTTTCCCAAAATCGTTTGTTGCCAGATCAAATTGCGGAAGATATAAAGAATAAATATGAACAGCTATATAAAATATGATTTTTGATTTGTTGAAATACGGGGATCGTAAGGTCGTGGTTTCTGATAAGGAAGAGACATTGACCTATTCTGACCTTTATTTGAAGACAATACAACTATCCGATAAATTGCAGACACGTTCGCTGGTATTCTGTTTTTGCAGAAATACGATTGGGTCGATGTTGGGATATGTCTCTTTTCTGAACGGAGGAGTTGTTCCCGTTATGTTGGATGCAAAGAAGGATCCGGAGTTGATCGGTAACCTTCTGATACGTTACACACCGAATTATCTGTGGCTACCAAACGAGGAGTCTGACGTATATGGAGGAGATGTATTATATTCCGAATGGGGATATTCTTTGGTTGAATATTCGAAGAAACGGATACCAATGGCTGAGGAATTGGCTTTGTTGCTGACAACTTCCGGAAGTACAGGAAGTCCAAAATTGGTACGGTTGAGTTATGAAAACATACAGTCCAACGCTGAATCAATCATAGAATATCTGTCTATCACTTCGGATGAACGTGCAGTTTCTTCCCTTCCTATGTACTATTCCTATGGATTGTCGGTGGTCAATAGCCATTTAATGGCAGGTGCAACAATCCTGCTCACGGAACAGACTATCATGCAACGGGAGTTCTGGCATTTTGTAAAAGAGCAGGAGGCTACCTCTTTGGCCGGGGTGCCATACACTTATGAGATGTTGCGCAGATTACGTTTCTTTCGGATGGAACTGCCTCGACTGACCACGTTGACTCAAGCAGGAGGCCATATGAAACCTGATTTGGTGAGAGAATTTGTGGAGGGAGCCAGCCGAACGGATAAACGATTTTTTGTAATGTATGGACAAACAGAGGCAACTGCCCGTATCAGTTTCTTGCCATGGGAGATGGCTGAATCGAAATGTCCGAGTGTTGGAATAGCCATTCCGAACGGAAAGATGTATCTTCTGGATGAGAATGGGGCTGAGATTGTCGAATCCGGACGTGATGGTGAGCTGGTCTATGCGGGTAGAAATGTATCGTTGGGTTATGCCGAGGAGAAGACCGATTTGATGAAAAAAGATGAAAATTTGGGCGTGCTCCATACTGGAGACCTAGCTCGTCGTGACGAAGATGGTTGCTTTTATATTACAGGGCGTATGAAGCGGTTTGTGAAAGTATATGGCAATCGTTGCAATTTGGATGCGATAGAGTCACTGTTGAAAGATATTGTACCGGAGTGTGCTTGTGTTGGAGTGGATGATTTGATTTCTATCTTTGTGACGAAAGATGGACTCTCTGATAAGATAAAGTCTTTTTTGGTTCAAAAAACGGGATTGAACATACGGGCATTCAATGTCTGTTTGGTGGATAGCATACCTAGGTCGGCATCAGGGAAAGTTTTGTATGCGGAACTGAATAAATTGTCGTATTGATGGATATAACGAGTATATTGAATATTCCTCCATATAGTTTGGCAAAGGAAGACAAACGGGAGTTACTTAACTCCTGCTGTTTGGATTTGTCAAGATATCATTATGGTCACAGTGATCTTTATAGAAAGATGATGGATGCCGTTGGGTTTAATGTGAATGAATCTGTCGATTATACAGATATTCCGTTTCTTCCTGTTCGGCTTTTTAAAGAGCTCGAATTGAGAAGTGTTCCGGAGAATGAGGTGGTGAAGACGATGACCTCTTCCGGCACTACAGGACAGTCTGTGTCGAAAATATATCTGGATAGGGATACGTCTGCCAATCAGACTAGAGCATTGACAAAGATAGTCTCTTCCTTCATTGGTACGAAACGTGTGCCTATGTTGATATTGGATTCGAGTGGAGTGGTAAAAGACCGGAATATGTTCTCTGCAAGGAGTGCTGGAATCTTGGGATTTTCCATGTTCGGATCCAAGAAGGTGTATGCATTGGATGAGGAGATGAATTTGAACGTGTCTTTGATTCGTGATTTTTTGGAGGAACATAAGGGTGAACCTATTTTTATGTTTGGTTTTACTTTTATGATTTGGCAGCATTTCTATAAGAAACTGCAGGAAACAGGCTATCGTCCGGATTTATCGAATGGAATCTTGATTCATGGCGGAGGATGGAAGAAATTGCTGTCGGAGAAAGTGTCGTCAGCCGATTTTAAACAACGACTGAATGAGGTGTGTGGTATTCCGGTGAGTCATATCCATGATTATTATGGTATGGTGGAGCAGACGGGCACCATCTATATGGAGTGTGAATGCGGACATTTGCATACACCTGCATTTTCGGATGTCTTGGTGCGGCGAACGCACGACTTTTCGTTAGCAGAGTTTGGAGAGAGTGGTTTATTGGAAGTGGTGTCCATCTTACCTCATAGCTATCCTGGACATGTATTGTTGACGGAAGACGAAGGTGTGGTTCTTGGTGAGGATGATTGTCCATGCGGTAGGAAAGGAAAATATTTTAAGATAGAAGGACGAATAAAAAATGCGGAGATCCGCGGATGTAGTGATACGTATGCAGCAAAATTCTGAAAATATCAGGTTGTTGTATCCCGATCAGGTGGATTGGGATGCTTGGCGCTCTCAAAAACCGGATGTCCCGTACTCTGAGGCTGTTGTTTCTTTTTTGGATGAGTTGTCTAGTGCATTGTTGCACGACAAAAGGGCAAAGTCTTATCCGGATGTCATGACATTCGCTTTTTTTTGTAGAAAAGCGAATGCCATGAGATGCAAGAACCAGACATCGATAGAGGGGTTGAGATTGGGGCGAGGGGTGTTGTTTCATGTTGCACCCTCAAATGTGCCTATTAATTTTGCATTTTCGTTAGTGGCAGGATTATTGGCCGGAAATAGGAATGTGGTGAGGGTCTCTTCTAAAGAATTTCCTCAAGTTGCATTGGTTGTCGATCATCTGAAATCATTTTCCGATACGAACCGTTGGCCATCTGTTTTGCAACGGATTGTCTTAGTACAATATGAAAGGGGAGGTGGTGCTACATCCTTCTTCTCTTCGTTTTGTCATGTTCGAATAATTTGGGGAGGAGATTCGACGATAAACCAAATCCGGAAATCGCAGATTCCGGCACGTTCGTTTGATGTTACCTTTGCAGACCGTTATTCGATGGCGGCCATTAATGCAGACGGTGTGGATGTTCAGAATATCGCGTCTTTGGCGTCGTCTTTCTATAATGATACGTATCTGTTTGATCAAAATGCCTGCTCTGCTCCTCATCTAGTGGTGTGGTTCGGAGAGGTGGAGAAGATAGAGATGGTACGATCCTTATTTTGGGATGCCCTTTGTAAGGTAGTAAAAGAAAAATATAAATTTCAACCGGTTTTGGCGGTTGATAAATTGACGGCTTTTTATCGACAGTCGGTAGCTATGCCGATAAAGAAAGTTCGGACAGATGATAATCTTTTGGTTCGAGTTTGTCTGGATCGTTTGTCTGCCGATGTGGATGAATATAAATGTGCCGGTGGCTATTTTTCGGAATATATAGCGAAGGATTGGAGTGAAGTGGCTGATATTGTGAATAATAAATATCAGACGTTGGCCTATTCCGGTTTCACAAAACAAGAATTGCAGGCATTCATCGAGGAAAATCGGTTGACGGGCATCGATCGGGTAGTCCCTATTGGAGCAACCACCGACTTCTCGTTGATTTGGGATGGTTATGATTTAATTAGGACATTAAGTAGGGTTGTTTCGATAAAATAGTTGTATGGGAAAAGTTGATAGTAAGGATTTCCGGATTCCGAAAGCAAAGGGCATTCCTTATGGTGGCGGACAAGAACGGGATTTGTCCAAGTATTTTAAGGAGAGTTCGAAAGCACATGGAATGGGAAAATTTAGATATATGTGGGTGCGGTTGCGCAATTATCTCTGTTTTTTGTTGGCGTATGTTGCACCATCCAATAAGTTTAGGGTGGCGTTGAATAGATGGAAAGGCGTACACATTGCGGATGGTGCATATATCGGTATGTTTGTTTTTATGGATAACGCCTATCCTGAATATATCTTTGTAGAAGAAGATGCGGCTATTAATGCGGGTTGTGTATTGGTTGCCCATTTTAATCCTATGGCTCATTTCCGGCGTACGGTTTTAGCAAAAGTTGATCCGATTGTGATAAAGCGGGGTACCATGTTGGGAATGAGATGTATGATTATGCCGGGAGTTACCATTGGGGAATATTCGATGGTATCTGCGGCTTCTGTCGTATATAAAAATGTTGAAAAACAAATGATTGTAAGGGGGAATCCTGCGGAGGAAATAGGGAAGGTTAGATTATGAATATATTAGTTCAACTTAGTCATCCGGCTCATTTCCATCTTTATAAGGTGGTTATAGCCAATCTGAAGAGAGAAGGTCATCAAGTCTTTATTCTCATCAAGACCAAAGACATATTGGAGAGTCTGCTGGAAAATGCAGGTCTTGATTGCCATAACATATTACCGATTGCCCATCGAAAAAACAAGTTGGGTGTTTTTTTTGATATGCTGAAACGAGATTGGAAGATGTATCGCTTTTGCCGTAAGCATAAGATAGATTTACTTACTGGTTCCACTCCGGAAGTGGCGCAGGTCTCTTGGTTCTGCAATGCCTATGGTTTGGTTGTCGGAGAAGATGATGCGGCAGTTGTTCCCGCTTTCGGAAAGGTGGCGGCTCCGTTTTTGAAATGTCTGCTTACACCTATTGTCTGCGATAATGGAAAAATGGAAAATGTCTCGGTGAAGACGTCTAGCTACAATGAGCTGGCATATCTTCATCCCAATCATTTCTCTCCGGACAGGAGTGTGGTGGAAAGGTACTTTTCTGCGGACAAGCCCTATTTCATCCTTCGTTTTGCTCAACTGAATGCCCATCATGATAAGGGCATAAATGGCATAAATACGGAGATTGCCCAGCATCTTGTTGATCTGTTGAGGCCTCACGGCGACATTTATATTACGTCAGAGCGTGAATTGGAGCCTCAGTTTGAACAGTATCGTATAAGAATTAATCCATTGGATATGCACCATGTGATGGCTTTTGCCCAACTCTATATTGGTGATAGCCAGACGATGGCCGCAGAGGCGGGCGTTTTAGGTGTCCCGTTTGTCCGATTCAATGATTTTGTAGGACGAATCGGCTATTTGCGGGAGTTGGAAGATGTGTATCAACTTGGGTTTGGAATCCGTACGGATCAAACGGATCGTCTATACCAGACCGTAGTCCAATTATTGGAGATGCCGGATAGACAAACCATATTTAGACAACGGCGGCAGAAGATGCTTTCCGAAAAGATTGATTATGCTAAGTTCTTGACTTGGTTCATCGAGGATTATCCGCGGAGTAGGGAGGTGATGCAGCAAGACCCTAACTGTCAATGTAAATTCAGATAGGAAGGTTTGAAAATTATCACCGACATAAATGAGTTGGAATATTCGGATTGGAGAAGTTTCGTTTTCGAACATCCGGAAGGAAACATATTCCAGACTCCGGAGATGTATGATTTGTATGATCGGACGGAGAACCATCGGCCAGTTCTTGTGGCGATGCTGGACAGTTCGGGTAAGATGGCCGGTGTTTTGTCTGGTGTGGTGGTGTCTGTTTCTCCTTTGTTTGGGAAGTGGAGCGCAAGGTCCATTGTGACGGGTGGTCCTTTGTTGGATTCTAATTCGTTGGATAGGGCAGATATGTTATTGTCTGCGTATGAGCGAGAGGTGGAAGGTGACGTTTTGTTTTCCCAATTTCGAAATATCAATGATTTGGGCAGATTGGATCCTTTTTTCTCTTCTGTAAAATATAGAAGAGAACCTCATTTGGATTATCGGATAGATTTGACAATGTCTGAGTCGGAGCTGTGGGACAACCTGTCGTCTTCCTGCCACAACAAAATCAGTAAATCGGAGAGGGAGATGTTGGAGATACGTACGTTTCTATCCGACGCAGAGATACGAGTGGCCTATGATATGCTAGTGGAGGTCTATGGAAGGGTGAAGCATCCGCTTCCTCCGTTGTCTCTATTTTTGAATGCGCGTGATATCTTAGGCGATTCTGTTGTCTATGTTGGTGCTTTTAAGGAGAATAGGATGGTGGCGATGCGGATGTTGTTGGTTTATAAAAAAGTGTGGTATGACTGGTATGCGGGGAGTTTTAGGGGGCAGGGCCAACTTTCGCCTAATGAGATTTTGACTTGGAACATCCTTCGGATGGCAAAGAATGCTGGTGCGGAGCTATTCGATTTTGGTGGTGCCGGAAGACCGGATATTCCGTATGGAGTTAGGGATTACAAACGTAAATTTGGAGGCAAGGAGGTCGATTTTGGCCGATTTGAACGAATATACCACCCTTTCCTTGTGAGGTTGGCGAAATGGTATGTGAAATGAAAATTTGCAATAGAGAGAAATGAAGCTATCGATTATAACAATAAACTACAATAATAGGGAGGGCCTGATTAAGACAATGGCTAGTGTTGGCGGTCAGACTGTCGATGTTTTTGAGTACATCGTGGTAGATGGAGCCTCCACAGATGGATCTGTCGATGAAATCGAGAAATGGAAGATGCAAAACAAGAAGGACATCCGTTTCCGTTTTGTATCAGAAAAGGATAAAGGCATTTATGATGCTATGAATAAGGGAATTGGAATGGCAACCGGCGAGTATGTGGAATTCCTCAATTCGGGCGATTGCCTATACTCAGATGATGTGGTGGAACGGATGTTGCCATTCTTGTCAGCCGACCAAGGTGTCTCCATCTTTTATGGAAATATGATGAAGAGAATGCCTAAAACCATATTGAGGGACAGAAGTTTTAATGGAGCAGAAATAACCCTGTTGGGTATGTTTACCGGTACATTGAACCATTCTCCTGCCTATATACGGAGGAGTCTGTTTGATAAATATGGCGGTTATGATACAAGTCTGAAGATTGTTTCGGATTGGAAATGGTATTTGAAGTCGATTATACTAGGGGGGGAGAAGGTGCTTTATGTAGATCTGGACATCACTCTGTTTGATATGAATGGCATCAGCAATACAAACAGGGACCTTGACAGAGGTGAACGTACTTTGGTGTTGTCGGAGATGTTTCCACCTGCTGTTTTGAAGGACTATGAACAATGGGCATTCCCTATTTCACAGATGAAAAGATTGCAGCGTTACGGTTGGGCCTATCGTTTGGTCTGGTTTCTGGAGCGTTGTCTGTTTCAGTTGGACAAAAGGAGGCAGAAGGATCAGATTGCTAGATGAAATCAGTGTTTCATACACGTCAATCATTCTTTTTTAATCTAAAATTATATATCTATTATTAGATGGTAATGGATTTTAAATTAGTCACATATAAACTATTTCTTGAAGCTTTACTAAAGGCTAAATATACCTTTGTGAAGTTCTCTGATTATATCTCCGCGTCACCAGATGGCAATTGTATAGTGTTGCGTCATGATGTGGATGCGTTGCCGAATAATTCGTTGGATACGGCGAAAATAGAGTTTTCGTTGGGAATTGTCGCCACCTATTATTTTCGGGCGGTTCCTGAAAGTTGGGATGAGTCTGTAATTCTACAGATTGCAGGTTTTGGCCATGAAGTGGGCTATCATTACGAAAGCCTAACCACTTGTGGTGGTGATGTGGAGGCTGCCTATTCCGATTTCACCGGAAATTTGCGGCGTTTACGCCAATTAGTCCCGGTGACCTCCATTTGTATGCATGGCAGTCCGCTTTCGCCCTATGACAGCAAAGAGATTTGGAAGAAGTATGATTATCGGTCGTTGGGTATAGAGGGCGAACCATATCTGGATGTTGATTTCTCCAATCTGTTTTATATGACCGACACAGGAAGGCGATGGGATGGATTTAAGGTGAGCGTGAGGGATCGGATTCCTACTTATCAGGATGTTTGGCGAAGGAATGGGCTCGTCTTTCATTCCACAGAGGATGTTATAGGAGCAATCCGTTCCGGTAGATTTCCGAATAGGGCGATGATTACGACACATCCGCAACGATGGACGGATGATAGGTTGTTATGGATAAAAGAATTTATTTTGCAGAACATAAAAAATAAGGTAAAACGTCTGAAATTATTATTTTGTTCATAATTTGTCTGTTAATTGCTTTTAAAATAGGTGCGGATGGAGTTATCTTTGTTAGTGATAAACATCTAATCTATGTCGGGACCAGGGAAAGGAAAAAATTTATATTCGGCTATTTATGTTACGATTGATTTATTTATCATATTTGTATCATACATACTAATATTGTCTATATTTCCACTTACGAGTGACGATCCATTTGCCAAGTATAATGATCTATTATTGATCTATGTGGCTATTTGGTTTGTTGTCGGCTCGTTTTTATGGAAATACTCGTCGTCGATGATGGGTATCCGTTGTTTATTTTGTCGGATTCTGTATTCTGATTTATTATCCATTTTATTATCCATTGTCGTATTTCAGTATGTTGGCGTTAAAGGACTATCCGTCAACGTGCTGTTTCTTGTGTCCGCTAGTGTTTTATTTTTGGAGCTGTCAATCTTTTCATTGATTTACAATTTTCGTTTGGTGAAGTCCGATAGGACGGCGGATTGGGTGGAAAATTCCGCCTTGTCATTGTGCTTGACGGAAAAACAATTGGCCTTCGTCAAACGATATCTGTCGGACGATACGATTGCCAACCTTCAAAGCAAGGGCACTGTATTGGAGTTGTTGCAGATGGAACAGAAGTCTTGTTTTGTCCATACCCAGCGATTCAACAAGGTGGAAGAGCCTAATCTTTTTTTGGCGATAGCCAATCAGAAGATAGCGGACTGCGGTTATTTCCTCGGCTTCTTTGAGACAAAGAGCGCACGTAAAAGGCGTCTATTGAAATCTATGCCTTACGGATTGAATTATATCCATTATGTCTATGATTTCTTTTTCAAACGCTTTTTTCCTAATTTCTATCTGACGTCGACCTTCTTTTCCCAATTATATACTAAGATAGACAGAGTCTATTCTAAGGCCGAAGTTTACGGTCGTTTTTATTGCGCCGGTTTTGAGTTCGTGAACGATTGTAAGATAGACGGAAATACGTATTTTGTATTTAAAAAGGCAGGAAAACCGCAGAAATACAAGGAAGTATCTTCCGGTTTGTTGATCGGACTATGTAGGATAGGGAAGAATGGACGTAAGTTTATTGAGTACAAGTTGCGCACGATGTATCCTTATAGTCAGTATCTACAGTCGTTTATGATCAGTCGTAATCGCTTGAGGGAGGGTGGCAAGATAAACAAAGATGTGCGTATCACCCGATTTGGAGCTATCAGTAGACGCTTATGGATTGATGAATTGCCACAATTTGTGAATCTACTGAAGGGAGATGTCAAGTTGGTGGGAGTTAGGCCTTTGAGCATTCAGTATTTCAATTTATATACTCCGGAGCTACAACAACTCAGGATGAGATTCAAGCCGGGCATGTTGCCTCCATTTTATGCGGATATGCCGAAAACTCTCGATGAAATACAGGCCTCAGAGATGAAGTATCTGAAGTCATGCGAGGAGAAAGGCGTGTTGTTTACAGATTTAAAATATTTGTTTCTTATATTCAATAATATAGTTCTTAGGCGGGCTCGTTCCCATTAACAAATAAAAGAGATTCATAATGAAAGGATTTTTAGTGAGCATCATTGCGATTTCGTCATTTATTTTTAGCCTTTCGGCGCAGTATATAGTGGAAGATGTGGCCAATGTGGCCATTTATGAGTTTTTGGATGAAATGGCAGGAGAAAAACTCATTCAGATAAATTCGGCGGTGAAACCGTATAGTAAGCAGTTTATATCAGATAAGTTGCTCGAATTGGAGGGCATGAGGAACCGGTTGAATCATCGTCAACAGCAGTCTTTGACTTTCTTCATGCAGAATTACTCTCTGGAGCGTAACGAGTTGCCTAGCGATACGCATTGGAATATAATCGATAAAAACGACATCTCATTGGCTATATTACCCCCTGCATTCTACTATAAGGATACACTGTTTAGGGCCAAAATAAATCCTATCTTAGGTGTGACGGTGGAGCATAACGGCAATGGAACCCGTTATCAGCGTTATTGGGGAGGTGAATTTCAAGGCATGGTGGGCAACAATTTCGCTATATATGGAAGTCTGAGAGACAATCATCTGAACAAGGAGATATTGGCGGAACCTACCTATCTGACTCCTACGGTAGGAGGTGCCTATAAACGAACAAATGATGGTACAAGTGCCGATTTCAGCGAGATGAGAGGTGGCGTCACTTATGATTGGAAATGGGGAAATATTGGTCTGGTGAAAAACCATGTCGTTTGGGGTGATAATTACAACGGTGCGAATATATTTTCGGGTCGCACGCCCTCGTTTCCTATGATTGTATTCAATCTGAAACCGGCAAAATGGTTCGAACTTAATTATTTCCATGGATTTCTGACCTCTAATGTGCT
>Ga0172378_10003331_pt1 | contig 15128 bp, 17 predicted proteins | sample GrowelOW332metaG_FD_119755 | JGI IMG/M metagenome (GOLD analysis project Ga0172378, IMG submission 119755) | Groundwater microbial communities from an aquifer near a municipal landfill in Southern Ontario, Canada - Pumphouse #3_1 metaG | ecosystem: Environmental > Aquatic > Deep subsurface >... | reverse complement strand
CAGGTATAGGAATTATATTTCTCAGAAAAGCCAGTCTTATTAAACTGTCTCTTTTAGCCGTAGTAGGATAAGAATTAAGCTGATTATTTTTAAGGGTCATATATATATTAAAATCTTCACCTGCGACTGGACCTAATGCTGTACGGATAATAGACCCTTCTCTTTTATCCAATGGACTTGGTACTCCATTCAGAAGTCTATTCATTATAGACTCTGGAGAGTAATCTGACTTATCATAATCTGTCATGCTAAATTAACTCCTGTGGTAGTATAAATATTTCCTAATGTTGTATTCACCGTAAAAGAAGCTATTAATTTTCTACCTTGTACAGTTGCTGTATAATTAGATATATTTGTGATTCTATCGTCTACCATTAAAGCGTTGGTTATATATCTTAAAAGTAATACTTTTGCATATTCAATATCTTTTCCTATAACCTTTTTAATATCTGACCCATAGTTAGACGAATATATGCCATATTTATTTCTATCTGTATTTAAAATTAATTCAACCGCTTGAACCATAGCCTCTTTGCTATCAATGAAGCCTTCAATATGATTATTATCATAATTAATATGATAAGTTTTAGAAGGATATGTTTTTACGGTAACGTTAACCGTGGTTAAGGTAGACGGTATCATATACCAATGAACGGTATTCCAGTATATAAATTATTCTATTAGCTTATCTACAATTAAATAACTTTGTCCACCTTGCTGACGAAACAATATGAATTTATCACCCACAGACGCACTAGCACGAATAGTATAATTTTTAAATTCAGAAGTTCCACTTTCTAGCATACTTACTGTTCCACCGTATATAATATCATGTACTTTATTAGTTATGGTCAATGTTGCAGAATGTAATACTAATCCATCTTTAATTTTTATTTCTAATGGAGATATAACCGTAAGAGTACCAATCGTCCAATTGCATGGACGATTTCCATCGAATACTCCCTGAGCTAATTGCTTTATAGTTTGTGCAAATTTATCCATTAGAACTAAATCCTCCTGCTCCTATTAATTCCAAGTCCATCTCATGTTTATGTGTATTGAACGTATGAACCACTTTGTCTACAATCATATACTGATTTAAATATCTATCCTCCAATTGAATTTGAGCTATTATCGAAGAACCGCCTCTAACCTCAAAATCTCCATCCTTAACTCCTTTAATAGATAAAGTCTTATATGGCATACAATAATTCTCTAAATATAACTGTGCAATTATATTAGCTTGGTCCTCATTAGAGGCTTCTTCTTCATGTTGTAATATTCCCCAATTTTGAATAGCATTGGCATTTTTAGCCGTAGCATATTTGCCTTCATCACCGTATGTCACATAAATCAGATTATAACAATTCTGGTCTATTGTAGACATATAATTGAAGCTCTTAGCATTAGTAGCATCAACTACATACGGATACATCATATTCGTTGCATTATTAAGATATAATAATCCACCTTTATCATAAAATATATAAAGGTCATTAGTCAGCCTTAAATTTTCTGCTATGCTAGTTTGAATAATATCAAATAAAGATTCTCCATCAAAAGTTAAGTCCATTTCCTGAGTAGTATTAGCAATTGCCCCTATATTGAGCATTGTTCCGCCTACCGAGTATTCGGTTATAACTTTATTAACTATACTAGACAACGTCTGTGCTTCAAACGTATATGTATTCTTATTTTTAAAATACCTGAGTTGGTCATAAGCGGTTAATTTAACTGCTTTAGTATCAGACTGAGACCTGGTAAATGCCCATCCATAAAATACTGTTTTACCATCTGCCTTCACTCTCGTCATACTTCCTTCTGGGTAACTGTATCCATCATAGATGTATGAAAATTCTAATATTCCAGCTTCGCCTTGCCTGTTAGTAGTATATTTAATATCGTCTATTATTTCAGGCTCGTATGCCTTATCTCCATTAACGATTAAAACTTCTACATCCATTTAATCACGAGTTATTGGCGCAATACTCTTTTGCATAGGTAATCATATCAGGATAATTTATTTTAAGCACATCGCCTACTTTCATAGCCGAAATATCACTATATCCATTAGTTTTGCAAATAGCATATATCAAAGGGAAGTATTTATAGAATGTGATAGCTCCATCCTCAGTAGTACCGTTTGCATCATTCCCAAATCCTTTATCTGCAATCAAAGTATATTTAGCATTATCTTCTACAAAAGTATAAACTAATTTGCTTCCATCATATCCATAAAAAGTATATGTATTAGTAGAACTATGCTTTAAACTAGGTTTAGGTAAAAATGGACTTATTGAGGTAAGGAATAAAGTAGCTACATAAGTAGCGTCTATATCATCTGTCCAATTATCTGTTTTTTCAATATCTTGAGAAGATACCATCAACGAATAAGGGAAAGTAATAATAGAATAAAGATGATTTAAAATACTTTCTATCGTATCTCCATCTATTACTTTATATTGGATATTATCCTCACTATCTTCATCGTCTTTATTCTCATTGCCTTTGACGATTAAAGACTCGGTTGATTCGATGGCATAATTCTTAGTACCATAGTCTATATATCTTTTAAATCCTATTTTAAGTGAAAAGTCTCCTACATTCTGTGCGCTTTCAGTAACCTCTACTGTTTCAACAGTACATAGAATATCTTCACTGATACTTTCAGGTCTTACTATCGTTAAATATATAGGCTTTTCAGCCTTATTTATTTCTTCAATTGCATTTATATAATAACTAGGAGGTAAAAATTCTTCCACATACTGAGCATAACTTCTGAAATAACTTGGAATTTCAAATGTTATACTCCAGCTAGTAAGACCTTTCGGCAATATATTATTGATTTCTGTTCCATCTAATAGCACGTATGTTTTATTTTGATTCTTAATTGATTTAGAACTAGAAGAAGGTGTTATCGGCATTAAGATATTATTGATATAGTATTTATGCATTTTAATCAACTCGGATAGTATCCATTCGGCATTCCCTGAATCCTTTGAGCTAGTCTATCGCTTATTCCATCGGCTATATTATCTAAGTCTGATTCACTGTTAATATTAGCATTGATATTTGTTTCAATTGTAATATTTGTTGCAAATTTATTAGTATAACTTCCCATTGATAAATCTCTTAATATATCAAAATGAGTAGATGTATTATCAGCGGTCTCTTCCGTATTTCCTGAAATTGCCGTAAGAAGTGCTGTTATTTCATCGCTTTCAGAATTAGGAGTAACTTCATAATTGGTGTTATTCTCATTAGTTCCTGCTACCGATTTATACCATGAAGCGTACTCGTCCATAGGGTTTTTATATTCTAATCTATCCATCTGATTTCCCATACCAAAAAATGAAGAAACTCCATTGACTATATCGGCGGTTAAATTATAGATACCTGCAAAAATATCATAAACAACCGCATACATAGCACCAAATACTCCTACTATTGCACCTGCAATACTCATTGAAGTATCGGAAAGTAAGCCCATAGCATCTGCAACCCAATACAAAATGGCAACTAAAGCCACAAATATACCAATAATCCACATCAATGGATTGGCATACATTGAAGCTGTAAGAATATCCCAAGCTACTGTGAGAACTCCAATAGCTCCAGCTTCGGCATATGTGGTCGCAATACTGGCTAATCCTGCTACTATATACGCCTTAGTAGCTAATATATGCTTATATAAAGCTGAATTTTTCAATCTTATTATCATCACTGATAATACATCTGACCTATACTGAGCATTAGTAAGAAGCAATTTGATAGTCATTAAATTAGTTTCAATTCCTTCTACGGCTATCGTTTTCATCTTCTGGAGCATAGCTAACTTTTTCATAAAATAGCCTTTTTCCTCAGCTTTTGTATTTGCATTTATAGCTAACGCATTCATAAGATATGAAGCTGTAACAAATGCAATTATAGGCAATAAAATCTGCCACTGACTTGCGACCAAAGATATGGCGAAAGCCATTCCAGCCAATACTGGTCCTACAATAGCAGTCATTGATTTTACTGCGGTAGTGATACTGTTGATAGTTCCTGTCATTGATGAACTATTGACTGTATCTTGAATAGTATTAAGAATAGGGTCAATAGCATTGATGATAGAGTTTTTCATCTTTGTCATAGTCTGCTCCCAAGTCATGGGAATACTATTAAAGTTCTTGTTGATTTCATCAGCAGAATATGCCATAGCATTTACTAACACATCAGCTGTGACTACTCCTTGCGCTCCTAGGTCTCTTAGCTGACCTAAAGTAAGTTCTATATTTTCAGTATCAGAGATATTAAGTTTAGTATTAGCAATAGCATTAACATAATCTAATACCTTCTGAGCAAAATAAGGAGCATTTTCAATAATAGAACGGAACTCGTCACCCTGTAATCTTCCACTGGATAAAGCCTGGGTCAACTGGTAGTAAGTAGCATTGATTTCTCTTACTCCCGAACCTCCTATTACGAAGGTTTTCTGCAATAAATCATTAAATGCCATTAAGCTTTCATAATCTCCGAACACAGACCCAACTTGTCCTATTCCACCTGTATTGATTGCCATCTTAGAGATTTGAGATAGTAAATCGGTATAACTAGCCCTTGAGTCTTGCGCAACGTTGTAGATAGCCTGTTTGATAGCCTCTACGCTCCATCCTGATTCTGGGTCGGCATAAATTGCAATCTTACCTTCTGATAAGGTCATTTGGTCAGACAAATCAACTAAAGATTGTAAGCTTTTCAAACTGACATATGAAGCCACTATTGCCAATAAACTACTAGCTATATTGCTTGTATAATCAGCTTGTTTCTTCATCTGATTAGTTGCATCTTTGGTCTTTTCTGCAATTTGGGTTTCAGTATTAGCTATTCTATCAGCAGAATCAGCAACCGTACTTGTAAAACTATTAATGCGCTGAATGTCTTTTACATTTTTGGTATTATAATCGCCTATTTTACCTAAAGAAGAAAGTAATCTTTGTTTAATGCTTTCTTGCTTGGTATCATTTGTAACTATTTTTGAGGTAAGCAGGACTGATTTATTAATCAATTCATTCATTTTAGCTTGACGACTTTCCAAACGTTGCACTGAGTTGTTTACCTTCTCCATGTCGTTTCTTCTAGCGATGATGCTAAAATAAATATTTGCCTCAGTGTTTGCCATGCTTACCTCTTAGTCTTACTTTTTAACTTGTTTTGATATTCTTTCTGATTCTCAGATTCTATATGGAATGAAGCCATGATGAAACACATTTCTTCATATGGCAATTCGTTTATTACACTGGGTAATATTCCGAATTTCTGAAAGCATAAATGAGCTATTTGGCACTTATCATCGTGCTGAATCAGTTTTTTGCTTCGTCTACCGTTTCATCAAGATTATCAAAACCGTTGATGTCTTGAACTTTCAAGTTGAGTATTCCGATTTCTCCGATTAAAAGCATAGTATTTAGCAATGCCTCTGGAGTTTTAACTCCCCATTCATCTTGTAAAGTGGCACTATTAAGATTGGGAGATACAATACTTTCTGCCAGAAGAAGATTATTATATTTATCAATATCAAACTGCTTTTTGGCAAATCTGCCTTTACCGACTAAAGTGTAGCACTGCTCTTTAATTGCTTTATCCTCTGCTCCAGTTATGGCTCTTATTTTAAAAGGATTTTTAAATCTTTTTAAATATACAAGGTTATCTGTTCCAGAGGCTTCAATATCTCCTCTTAAAAATCCATCCAACGCATCTTCTTTAATTTCTTTACTCATTTAAATCACCATACTCCATCTATGAGTATATGACCTATAATGCGTGTTTAAATATATAAAAGTTGGGGATATTATCCCCTTAAAAAGTTTATCCCAATGAAGGGTCAGTAAATGATTCTGCATACTGCACTTTTTCAAAGGTGAAATCTACATCTTCATCCATAACAGTAGAGCCTGTATCTAACTTAGCATAAGTTCCACTGCTTAGCAAACAACCCTGATATGATGAAATCTGAGTTCCTGCTGTACTATCAGGGTCATTATTTACAATAACTATTTCAAATCTGGTACTGACACCTGTATCCTGATACTTCTGTTGCACTTTTCTTAGTATAGAAGTATTATAATAGAACGTAGCCGTACCTGTGTTTTTGACCTGACCTAATTTATTTTTAATAGAGGTCTCACCAAGCAACTTTACTTCTTGATTGTTATTATCGAACTTTGTCTCAATTTTGGTTACATGAGCAAAATTGTATCTGTTACCATCTAGAGTAACATAGCACTCTCCTTTAGCTCCATTTACCGTTTTAGATACATCCATAATTCCTGTCATTTATATCACCCTACTAATATTGTTATATATGCTTGAGACATTGATACAGGCGGAGTTATTCCAAGGTTTACAACTATAACTCTAGGTGTATCTCCCTGAACCACAGTAAGAATACTCTTATCATATCCGCTAAGATAACCGTCATTGACCATACCGTCTAATATTGTAATAATATCGCTCCTAAATGACGCTCTTCCTGACGAGTTATTTTGAATTTTACCGAGATAATCATCTACAAATTTACCCTTAAGTGTGTTTGCAAGATAATCTAATGCCCTAATGGTCTGATTATAATGGAAGTCAGAATTTTTATCCTCAGTAAAAGTAGTTAATGAATTAATATCGTCTAGTACTCTAAGATTATCATTATCTTTCTGTAATACCATTTTTCCAGCTTCAAGAGCCAACGCAAGTGTTGCTGAGGTGTATGCACCAGCGATAGTAAATTCACCATCGTATATTTTACCCTGGATAGAAGTATTAAGTTGACATCCAGCCAACGCTCCTCCAATCCAATAGACCATGTTCACACTATTATAGCAATCAATTACTCCTTCATAGTCTGCACTGTAATTATACACTACAAGTTGAAGTTTTCTTCCAAGATTATCTCTCTGGTCTGCCAACCAACTAGAGAATAACGCATTGACATTGTCTGAACCGACTGTACTTACATCATTGATAACTATATTAATATCATTGATTGATGCAATCTCCGTAAGCATATCATTGTAGTCAGCTACATCAACTGTATCTCCCTGAGTTCCACCTGAGAAGTCAACCTCAGTTGCAGAAGCTACAAACTCAGTGCTTCCAAATACAACCCAATCATTATCTTCTACTGTGGCAATAACTACCGCTTTCTGATAATCAACTGCCACACCATCCAAATATGTAGTTACATCAAAAGTATCCGCAACATCTACATCATCAGTAATCAATAATGAAAGAGCGTTTCCTCTAGTTCCACCATATTTGGCTGTTGCATAAGTGCAAGTAGCTTTGACACAATTTCCATTGACCTTAAAGACATAACATTTAACTGCGTTCTTAAAAATCTCTCTGAGCTTTTGCGCATTAGCGTTTGAGCTATCTGAATCATATCCAATTATAGATAATGAGTTATCTTTAAAGTCTTGTGCAGTAATAATAGTTATAGCTTTATCAGCGCACCAATCCATCTGCATTCCAATAGCGCATACTCCAGTTGAAGTCGTTACCTCACTTGTGGGTTTAGACTGTACATTAATGTACACTCCAGGTAACGTCTTAGTTTGGGATGTGAAAATTCCTCCGCCATACATTTTTATTCTCTCCTAAATTTATTTATAATTGCTTCAATTTCTTCTTTGCTGTATAATACAGTATCTTCTAAATATGATTTTAAAATATATCCAAAGTCAGCATATGTCTTAGAAGATGTTATCTGTTGTTTGGTATAAGTTTTTATAGATTTATTTGATTTTTTCATCCTGATATTTCTCCATTAACTACAACATCCTCTAACATTTCACCTTCATAGGTTGGTTTTACCATAATGTCATATGCTACTACATATCTAATAACATCTCCTATGATATTATTAGATATTTCGACTCCTTTAACTTTTTTAGAGTCAATTGAAACAACCGATACCGTATCATATAACTGCGACTGAGTATTTAAAAGTTCTTGTTTATATATCTCATTATCGGAGTGATAATATTCAATCTTAACGGTATAAGTCTTATATATAGCATCAATGGTTTTATGTCTGCTAGTACAACTTGTTATATCAATATAAAATGCAGGTAACATTGGTGTTTGCGCACTTTGCTCAAAATATATATTAACCAAGGGGAAAATATCATATAAAGCCTGTGCTACGGCAATTGGTAAAGTTTTATCATCTAACATATTTATCTTCTCCCTAATACTATCGGCTTTAAAACATTATGTGCTAAAATTCTAGTAGCTTCTGATAAAGCTTCATTTGCAATACTATTTAAAAAGAAACTAGTAGGCAACTGTTCAGCAGGATTAAGCCAGGTTGTTTTAGTAGGCGCAAGAGTTCTATGGGTATTCATATCTCTAAATTCAAAATAAGAAGCACTGTTGACTAAACGAACAGTATATTTAGAATATATACCACCGCTATTACTGTCCGACATTTCTTCTGAAAGTCTAGTAGATTCTATTGCAATAGCGTTAGACATTTGAGCGGATGAAGTTTCATACTCTTCTTTTGCAGTATCTTCATCCATTACCCAACAACGCCTGAGTTGTCCAACGTTATGAGCATACTCACCAAAAGCCATTCTAAGATATAATTCATTTCCGTAACTAGCTCTTACAAAGTCCAGCCATCTTTTACGGTTATCTTGAGATTGTAACGGAGTTGAATCAATAACATCCTTTAAAAAAGAAGATATAACAGGTTCTAATTGAGAAGGTTTTAAATTATTACTTTCATCCATTACTTTACGCGCCCAATATTTAATATCATGGGTATCTAATCTAAAACCGAAACTACCTTCTGCCATTAAGTTGAACCTTCTGTTATTACTTCAATCTCTTGATGATTGGAGTAAGTAGCAGGTTTACCAGACATTTTATAGGTTGTGATAACTCCATTCTGGGTTACTACTAGCTCACTTCCTTCTGTTATGACATTGATATTCTTCATATATAAAACTGTCTTTTGAATATATGATGGAACAGTTTGACTTTGAGAAGTAGGTCCAAATGATTTAAAAGATATTCTGCAAGGAATTGCAGATAATACTTTAGCCTTAACTGAGGATGTTATTTTTGTAGTAGTATTGAAAACTTGAGTATAAGAATAAACATCACATACTCCAGTCCAATATTTCTCCATGATGGAGTTCATCACTGAATCCATCTTATTCTCCTCACAGCCGACATTTCACTCTCAGGTATATTTCTAAGACTGGCTATCATATCCAATTGGGCTTGAAGTGGAGTTTTATCCAATCCTAGCTCAATTGTTATATCACCTTCGGTAACCCTCTTAGGACTAGCCTCTATTGCCATTGCCCCTAAATTACCAGAAGCATACTTGAAAAAAAGAAATTCACCTACCACCTTTCCGATTGCCCGTTGTGCAAGTGTATCTGGAACAGTTGAATGTCCTAATGGCAATGTTAGCTTATTAGTAACCTCATTTATAAGATAATTAATAAAGTCATTATCATCTTCGCTATTAGTCCACCCTAGCTCTTCCAGGAGTTGCTTGACCTCGGTAATCGTTATATCCATTCTTTTCACCTATTTGTTTATCCTACGTAAGATATGACTCTAGCAAGAGGAATAAGACTTTCATCAAATGTTTTTCTGTTAGCACCTGTTTTAGCGTTATTCACCAAAGACCAACTTGCAGTAGTAAATAATTCTGTATCCGTAGGAGAATTGGTACTAGGTGTACCCTCATATGAGAATCCGTATGGATGCATTACTTCTCTATATCTTACAATCAACTGGTCTGTTCCACCGTTAAGAAGTGGGAGTCTGTAAGGCTCAAATGGAACTTTAGCTCCTACATCTTTATATCTAAGCGCACCTGTTCCGAAAAGATAAGAGATATAGAAATAATCTCCCAATCCAAGTGAACTGCCAGGACAGACATAATCTCCTGTGGTAGCTGAGGGTGAACCTGGAACTAGAACCACACTTGCAAGATTGATTTCACCAGTACTTGCGCCACTTGCTACTATATGCAGTGCATCTGTATCCGTAGAAGCGCACTTAACATAATAAGCAGGGTCTCCGTCTGAGTCGTCCAATGCAATCTTAGGCATATCATCATCTGTAACCAGATTCTTACCATTAAGCTGTGCCATAGTTGAATCTCTGACCATACCATCGGCATCCACCTGTTTTACGAATTGTAATAAGTTAGTATTTTCAAGCTCTGTGCTGATTTCAGAGTGAACTCCCATTGCGGTAAAAAGCTTCTTATTGCTTTTACAAGCTTTCTGAACTGCGTTATTAACTGTTGTAGCTTCGATTTCTCCCTGAACATATGTTGTATGATTAGCTACGAACTTAGCTTCTTGCGTACCTGCGGTTCTAGCTCCGAAAAGAGTATTCATCATTGAATAAACTCTTCCTGCAAGAGCATCGTCTCTATTTTCAATGATGTAACCTCTGAGTTTTCCTGTAAAGTCTGTTCCAGGAACAATATCAGCAGAGAAATCTTTTTCTTCTACACCGAAAGTTCTGCCGTAACAGATACATCCGTACTGATATGAATCTATCTTTCCAAACGCGTTAAGTGTCGTTTCACCATCATAATTTGCCTCAGTAGCTCCACTTCCCCTACCATACATTGGTATTTTCTGGAAAAATGAACCAGATTGAGCATTGAAATATTCTCCCAAGCTTGAATCATTGGTAAGAATACCACTCTGGATAAACTTATTAGTTTTAGCTCTGGGAATTTGTTCCATATATTTCCCAAAGGCTTCTGGGTTGAAAATCAACCTTCCGTCGAACATTTCTGTATCTGCCATTTAGTTTGCCTCTTATTTTTTACCTTTGTGGATTTCATTAAGGAGTTCGGAATAGCTTTTCTCTTTGCCTTCCGAAGCACCTTTAGTCGGTCCACCTCCTTCTTTCGGGTTATACGAAACAAAACCTAAATCTTTAGCGTCAGGAGTGACCTCAGTTTCAAACAAAAATGAAGTACTTGCATCTTGTTTAAGACTTTTGATTTTTTCATCCAATCCTGCAATTGCATCATTTTCTATCTTAGCCGAACTAAGTATATCACTTAAGAACGGCTTGATTGCAATAGGATTTTTACCTTTATTAGTAGCAATAGTTTTATCGACGATACCTGCAACCTGAACAGCCATGAGTTGAGCTTCAAACTCTGCTTTGGCTTTTATGTTAGACGCTTTAAGAGTTTCTATTTCTTTGGTTAACTCTTCTGGTTTAACTTTGCTCAAATCTTCAATCTGCTCAGTGTAAGTATCTACTTGAGATTTCAAATTATTTCTTTCGTTAATAACTTCATCAAATCTAGTTTTAGGAATAAATCCTTTATGCTCTTCATTGACTTTAGTTAAAATTGTTCCTGCTACTTCTGCTGATACTCCCAATTCTGTTAAATCTTTAATTTCCATTTTTAAACCCTTTCCTACAAAACTACACTTTTTACGTGGTAGTGCCCACTTGTTTTGCACCACGTTATCAGTGAGATAACTAAAGGATATATTATAATAATAGTTTAAATAGTTTTGCATATATTTATTATGCTGTAACTGAATTATATTGACTTAAAAATAATTCTCTGCTCATATCAGTATTTATTGCAACTGCATTATCAGGAATATTCATTGAGCTTAATATAGGTATCGCTATACTTCTACACCACAAATGCAATGGAGGATAATTAACTCCTATTATCGCCTGAGAATATAAAAATATAATTCCATTCATAGATTTGCAAATCTTGCTGGTTACTTCATCCAATATAGCTGAGAACCTATATCTTGTAAAAAGAGATTTAGCACAATCTAATTTAGATTTTTCTATTGCATAAGTTAATTCGTTGTAAACTAATGCCTTATTGGTAGACCCTTGTGACTGATTTACGTGTAGAACTTGACTTACTATCTTACTAATAGACCAAGCTCCAGCCAAACCCATTAATAATGTATTAATCATTAAAGTATTATACGCAGTTGATTTATCATTTAACTCCTGAGTAAAATTCTTTCCATCTACGGTCCAAGGTTTGTCCATATTGAATTTAGGAATTTTATAAGAAAATGCTTTTCCACCTTCTGTCTGGAAAATCCACATTGCGGTATTATAATTATCATTATAAGTAGTTTCCAGTTCTTTACGGAGCATATATTTGCGCTCTTCATAACTAATTGATGTTAAAACTAATATTTTAAGTGCAATTATATCTCTAATACGCATAGTCTTATTCTTTTTATAGCTATCTATATGCTTATATAACCCGTTAAGATTAGTGTAACCGCTACACGCCTTCATAAGCTTATCTAAAGTAGTATATGGAGTAGGCATACGCCTATTTATATCAGGAAACTTATCCACTTCATATAATGAATACCAAGCCCTAACTGCTTCTTCTATATCTACATTCAAAGAATCATTAAGCAACTTATATTTATTAAAGAATTTACTCTGAACCTTCTCCGCTTCTATCTTCGCTAGGGTCAGTCTGTTCTCTAGTGTCTGTTCCATATCTGCTAGTCGCCTCCTGTTCTAATGCTGTATTAGTCCATATTCCTTCTTCTTTCTGCCAAATGATTTCCTGATTCAAGTTAGGTATCACAAATCTTAATCCTCTTAAGAATGTATGCTTAGAAACATATGGAGCTAGTTTAACCATCATGTCTACTCTAGATGATTCATCAATGATAATATCACGATTCAAAGAAATCTCAAAATTATCATCTGAGAAATCTCCATATCCTTTTGCCATGAACCATTCGTCAATGAAATATTTAAGACTTTTAAAGGAAGCTTTGACCTCGCTTTCTATATCATTAGCGTCAAGATTGATGGAGGAATATAATTGTAAGATATTGGTCTCATTGGGTCTGCTGGACATCAAATCGCTATCAGGGTCGAAACATCTGGCGTTCAAAAAGAAAGCCTTATTCAATTGCTTCAAAACAATCTCATAAGATGATGAATCAACATCCACCTTCAATGCCTGAACTCCTCCTTCAACTCCATCCACTGTGGTTACCTTAACCACTCCGATTTCAGAAAGATTCTTTCTAAACGAGTTTAAATCTGTTCCATCATAGTTAGTTACAATCAGAATTGTATTTCTTGCATCTTCTGATAGATTATCCTCATGTTGACTCATTAACTCATTGATTGCATCCTGCAAACATTTTACTCTGGATAAAAATGGAGTCATTGATGGATTAACCCTAAATGGAATAAGAGGTACTTTTCCCCAACTTCTAGGTATATAAATTACTTTAGATTGTTCATCTAGATATTTAAGTTTAATATAAGGTTCAACTGGTACTTCGTCTGGAATTAATTTTCCAGTCCATTTGTAATGAAATATTCCACTTTCAGTAAATATATCTACCATACGTCTTTTTTCCGCCGTAGTAGTATAATATTCATAATATCTTACCGCAAACTCTACTTCGGTTTTTTCTTCGTCTTTCCAAAATGGAAGAATCTCATAAGATTTAATGGTTCTGAAAGTGAGTTTATTATTTTTTATAGTTGGATACTCCCATCCTACTCCACCGATTATCGTATCTTTTCCCAATTGCTTGAAACTTCTCTGGAAAATTTCATCAAATATAAGCTTAAGCTTATTTAAATATGCGTCATTGTCCGAAGAAATGTCAGTAGGCTTACTAAACATATAATTAGACTTCTGGTCTATCGCATATGCAGTAAGATTATTACATATTTGATGATTAGGAAGATTAGTTAATGTGGAAGAATCTCCATCTGCTCCAATTGCAGTACGAGTTTTATTATATATTTCCTGCTCTCCGTGATAATATGCATATCCATCTATTTGAAGATTTCTTATATCACTGTCTAACCATTCGGAGATTCTTCCTTCCAACCATGTGAACTCCTGGTCTCCCCACTCTAATGGATTGCCTAAACTTAATGTATCTGTTTCCATTTTTAATTTCTCCCTATTCAAAGCTGTAAATACTTCCTCTACGCTGTCCAACGGTAGCGTACCTCAATGCATCACATAAATGGTCATAATCTTTTTCTGGTTCTAAAGTTTCTTGACCGTCTGCATTTTTCTTCCACCTATAATTAGATAGCTCCATTACCATGTTAGGGCATTTATCAGGGTCAACATAGATTTTAAAATCTTGAAGATATTGTATTCCGAATCTAACTGAATCATTACCTTTTAATGCACTTTTAACTCTATCTATTCCTAAATCTTTTAGTTCTCTTACAGATTTAGGTTCAGCTGAATCTGCTATTATTACTTCCTTAGCGTAACCTTTATATTTAATCTTATCTACTAACTTAAGATTAGTTAAACCTCTTTCATATAATTCATCATATATAAAGATGGTTTTATCTTCTTTATTTATAAACGCGCATACAAAGGCGGTATATGAAGTAGTATAACCGAAATCTAAGCCATATACAGGAACATTATCTTTATTTTTCAATAATTCATCAGGTAAAATACTAAGTTCTTCCCAATTTTGATAAATCAATCCTTCTGATATTCCCCATTCTCCTAACCCTGCTACTCTATACCTAGTAGGATTATTCTTTTTCATTCTCTCATATAGAACCAGGTCTTTTTTATCCAAGAACTCATTCATCATATAATTTGTTGTTTTACAATGAATTTCTGGGTCGTTTTCAACATCAAAGAATCTTTTTTTAAGCCAGTGCTTCGCAGACCAAGGATTGAATGTAATCATAAATTGCTTATAATATCCAGGGGGAACTGCTCCTCTGATAGATTCATCCAATTTATTGAAATCTTCTTCGCATCTTATCTCATAGGCTTCTTCAATCCATACCCAACAGAGATAACCACTATCTACCGATATAGAAGTAATTTTTAAAACATCATCCATTCCACGAAATAGAATAACATTTCCATTAGGAATATATGTTATCTGCAAAGGATTTGTAGTAAATTTAAAATAATCTACAACTCCCAATCTATGAGTAGCCCATTTTAAATCAGAATAACAACTGTTACGTAAGCTGGTAGCAGTTTTACGAATACAAAGTGCGTTTCCTTCTGGAAACTTCATCATCAACCATATTATTTTTAAAGCAGTAGTTTTAGATTTTTTACT
>Ga0172378_10003330_pt1 | contig 15131 bp, 11 predicted proteins | sample GrowelOW332metaG_FD_119755 | JGI IMG/M metagenome (GOLD analysis project Ga0172378, IMG submission 119755) | Groundwater microbial communities from an aquifer near a municipal landfill in Southern Ontario, Canada - Pumphouse #3_1 metaG | ecosystem: Environmental > Aquatic > Deep subsurface >... | reverse complement strand
TGCTGTCTGTTTTGCTTTTTTGTGGCCTTCAATCAGCTGGTACTGGGGTACCCCGAAAGAAGTTCAGGCGCTTGCGCTTGGTTCGCTGCAGAATATAAAAGATTATGCAACAGCAAAAGCATCAGAAGACGTTCTTGAAATTAAAGGTTCTGCGCAGAAAAACGCAAAAGCTCCACTGGATGCAAAATATTCATGGATTGAAAAGAGTGTAGCTAAAAACTACCGGGATATGGATATGAGGGTGCCTTCACCGCTTACTACTGGTGATGTTCTCAATGCATATTCGAATGAGCAGGAATTCCTGACGGTTTTTCAGAATCGTTACAGGGATGAAATTCTTAAGGCTAAAAAACGTTATGAGAATTCTGTAAAACTCGGTCTTGATCTTTCCGGCGGTATGAATATTATTGTCAAGGCTGATCTTGATACTGCGGTGAAGAATCAGAAAGGAACGGAGACAGGCCAGAATTCTGAGGACCTCAGGAAAAAGGCAATGGAGCAGGCTATCGAAACGCTTTCAAGTCGTATTGACCGTTTCGGACTTACTTCTCCGGTAATCCGCCAGCAGGGTGAGGACCGTATTTATATTGAAATTCCCGGTGCAGCACAGGCTGATGCAATTAACACGATTATAATGGGAAAAGGTATACTTAATTTTCGTCTTGTAGACGGTAATGCGACGACAGCTTTTCAGAATTATTATACACAGCATGCAGCCAGTACATTTAACGCTGACGGTACGCTTGCTGATCCGTCTATTATTCCCGCCGACTGTGAAATTTTGGGGCAGTACCAGAAAGATGACTACGGTCTTGATGAACGTACCGGTTATCTTGTTGTGAAAAAAGAAATAGCTCTTGACGGACAGCATATCAAATCGGCAGATGTCGGTTCTGATAATCTTACCAACCGGCCGGAAGTCGATTTTGTGCTTGACAGTGAAGGAGCGGAAATATTCGGAAAATTTACAGGCGAACATAAAGGCGAGAATCTTGCTATTGTAAGCGACAACAAAATTAAATCTTCTGCACGTATTAATGATGCTATCACCGGCGGTCGAGTTGCTATTACCGGATTTGGTCTTGAAGAAGCTCAAAACCTGCAGAAAGTACTTCAGACGGCATGGCTTAATGTTCCGCTTACAGTGGAGAGCCAGCAGGTTATAGGTGCATCACTTGGTAAAAAAGCGATTCATCAGGGAATACTTGCGGTCGTTGTTGGTCTGGGTATGATTATGCTGTTCATGCTTATCTATTATAAAGGCGCAGGTATTAATGCGTGTGTTGCCCAGATACTTAATCTGTACATTATGTTCTCTGTCCTTTCCGCGTTCAATATGACTGTTACGTTATCAAGTATAGCCGGTATGATTCTTACGATCGGTATGGCGGTTGATGCGAATGTTATTATCTTCGAACGTATAAAAGAGGAAATGCGGGACGGAAAAAGCAGAAGTGCTTCAATTTCCGCAGGTTTTGACAATGCTTTCTGGGCGATTATGGACTCGAATATAACAACGTTTATAGCTGCCATTTTCCTGTCGCAGCTTGGAACAGGTTCTATTCAGGGATTTGCAGTCAGCCTTGCAATCGGTGTTGTTTCTTCTGTGTTCACCGCACTGTTCGTATCACATCTTATGTTTGACTTTAATACCGATGTTTTCCGTAGAAAGACTGTCAGCATTGCCTGGGGGATAAAATAATGACTAGAAAGATGATTCATTTCAGCAGGGCATTTCTGCCGTGCGCAATCATAAGTTCGCTGATTATTGTTTTCGGAATTGTCGGTTTTTTTATACGTGGTATAAACTTCGGAATCGACTACAAACCCGGACTTATTGAGGAAATCCGTGTTGCTCCGGCTGTTATGGATATTACATACAGCGGCAGTGCCAATGTGACGTTCGATATAACGAACACAAAAGCGGATATTGTTATAAGCGGAACAGGGGCAGAAAACGAGACAAAAGAATTTAAATTTACTGACAATCAGACGGTAAATGCTCTTGCTGAGAGCCTTCGTACGGTAGATGGAGTTAATGTCACCGTAAATTCGTATGGCGATTCAGCGACGTCGGAATTATTCGTAAATTCGGATGTTTCTAATAAACTTACTTCAACAGCATACCGTTTGTACTCAGCTGGTAAAATTAATGCCCAGATAGCGGATGTCCGTCAGGCTCTTGCATCTGTAAGCGGGGTTTCAATCAAACAGCTTGGTTCCGGAAGTGATATGAGTTTTCAGATACGTATGGCAGATAACGGTGACGGTACTTCCAGCAGGCAGCTTCAGGAAACTGTGATTAGCAAATTGTCGGAGAAATTCGGGGCAGATAATATTGCCGTTGTAAAAACTGACTTTATCGGCTCGAATTTTTCAAAAACAATTGCACTTCAGTCAATCATTCTTCTTGCAGCCACAGTAGCACTTATCTGGCTGTATTCTGCAATACGCTTTCACTGGGATTTTGCGCTTGGAGCAGTTATTGCCCTTTTTCATGATTCACTCATGATGATGACGTTTATTGTCTGGTCTCAGATGGAATTTTCAACAATGATAGTGGCTGCTATTCTGACGATTGTCGGTTATTCTATAAACGACACAATAGTTATTCTTGACCGTGAACGTTCTTTACTTCCGGTTTTGGAAACAAAGAAGTTTAATGATATTCTTGATCAGGCACTTACTGATACGCTGAGCCGTTCGATTATTACAACAGCTACAACAATGTTTGCAGCTGCATCTCTGTATATTTTTACAACAGGTGAAATAAAGAATTTTGCCCTTGCTTTGATTGTTGGTCTTATAAGCGGATGTTATTCATCTATATTCATCAGCAGCGGATTTATTTCTGCAACGAGAAAAAATTGGAAACCGGAGTATGGTATTCATCATTCTCTCAGAATGCATAAAGGTGTGCTTGATACAGGAGTTACTGTTTAAAAAAGATACTGATTCATCTGTCTTATAAAAGGCTGTATTCATAGCGGATGCAGCCTTTTTTTATGTATAGTGAAAAAATGTATTATATGATATATTGCTGTTATGGAAGTTATTCGTGCAAAAGTACTGGGGTATTGTATGGGTGTCAGGCGTGCGGTGGAAACCGCCGGTGACGCATTGCTACAGAATACGGATAAAAAAAAAGTATACACTCTGGGACCTCTTATACATAATCAGACGGCGCTTGATGCGTTGAAAAGAAGAGGACTTGAAATCCTTCCTGAAGGTGATGTTGATAAAGCTGATAAAGACAGTGTAGTTATAATCCGTGCGCACGGAGTTCCTCCTGAAGTAATTGAACGTCTTGAAGATCGTGGCTGCAGCATTATAAATGCAACTTGTACACGTGTTACTGCAAGTCAGAAAATAGCTGCACAATATGCAGTAAAAGGTGCTGTTGTTATCCTGGCAGGTGATCGGAATCACGGTGAAGTGACGGGAATTGCAGGTTACGCGGGATCTCATTTTGCGCTTGTACAGAATAGAGCGGATGCAAAGGCCCTTGATCTAAAAAATACCGATACAGCAGTACTTTTGTCTCAGACAACATTCAGTCCTGTTGAATTTGAGGCTATTGCCGGTATTCTTAAAAAAAAATGTCACTTGATTGACGTGATGAATACAATATGCCCGGCAACTAAGGAACGACAGAAAGCACTGCGGAAATTATGTCCGCAGGTGAACGGTGTTCTGGTGATAGGCGGCCGCAACAGTGCAAATACCTCAAGACTTCTTCTGGCCGCGAAGAAATTATGTGCACATGCCGATCTTATTGAAACTGCCGGAGAAATTCCTGCAGAATATTTTGCCATGCAGAAGGTTGGAATTACCGCAGGGGCTAGTACACCCGACGAGGTAATAAACGAAGTAGAACAAAAACTGCTGGAGAAAAATTTATGAAAAAGCGTCCGAAATATACTGCGGCTATAATAGGTACAGGTCGTATCGGATTTTCACTTGGTCTGGATAAAAAACGTGAGCAGCCGGCTTCTCATACCATGGCTATGCTTGCTGAAAAACGTATACGTCTGATAGCTGGATGTGACAATGATCCTGTTCATCTTGACGACTGGCACCGGTATTATGGCAGGGGAATTATTTACAGCAGCTATGCCTATATGCTTGCAGCCTGTAATCCTGAGATAGTTGTTGTTGCGGTGAATGAAAGTGCACATCTTGAAACTGCTCTGGCGGTAATCAGAAGCAGACCCCGGCTTTTAATACTTGAAAAACCGGTAGCACTTACGATGAAGGACGGATTAAAAATTGCTGATACAGCGGCAAAGTATAATGTACCAGTTATGGTAAACCATGAACGCAGATTTGCTCTTGATTATGCCGTTGCAAAATCTTATATGAGCAAAGTTGGATGTATTCAAAACGTTACTGCAGAACTTGATTCAGGACTGCGTGTGTACAGCAGTGCAGACGAATTGACAGGTGCATACAGTCTGCTGCATGACGGGACACATCTTGTAGACATAGTATGTTTCCTTCTTGGGCAGAAAAATAATCAGACGGATGAATCAACAGCAAAACGCAGTATTCTTTATGATCCACTGATTACGAGTGTGTATTACGATGAAAATGTACCTTCAGTTGTAAGAAATGTCTCTGTGCATTTTGAGTCGGATATATGTCCGGATGTAACGATCCGGATAAGCGGTAGAAGCAGTTATTTTGCTTTTGGTGTTGATGTGTGCGGTACGGCCGGCCGGATCAGAATCGGAAACGGCTACGCCGAATTTTACAGACGGGCAGAGTCAAAGTTATATACAGGATTTTACTCATTAGTTCCCGATGAAAAAGTAAAAATTCCGAAAAAGACCTGCTATTTTTCAAATATGATAAAAAACGCAGTCGACTATCTCGACGGCAAAGCTCCGTTAAAATCCACTTTACAGGACGGACTGGAAGATCTTGATATTCTGGAGCAGATCCGGGCACTGCTTCAGGAGAAGTTGTAAAAAAAGTCAGAAATTAAACTGCAGAAAAGCCGGAGAAAATATTTCATTATTCCGGTTTCTGCAGAATATTTTTCTATTCTGTCTTATTCAGCTCTGATACTGGTATTTTTTACAATGACATCGTGTGCGGAACCTTCCCTGATAGATGCCTGACTTACAAGTGTAAGTTTTGCTTTTTGCTGAAGTTCCGGAATAGAAACAGCTCCAACATTGCACATTGTATGAATTACTTTACTGATTGTCATTTGTACATTGTCATGAAGGCTGCCTGCATACGGAACGTAGCTGTCTACACCTTCTTCAAATGCCATTTTTTTATCTCCGCCGAGATCGTAACGCTGCCAGTTACGTGCCCGGTTTGAGCCTTCTCCCCAGTATTCTTTGACATAGTTTCCGTTTGCAATAAGTTTGTTTGTGGGGCTTTCATCGAAACGTGCAAAATAACGTCCGAGCATGACAAAGTCAGCACCCATAGCAAGTGCAAGTGTTATATGATAGTCATGTACAATGCCGCCGTCGGAACAGATCGGAATATAAACACCTGTTTTTTGATACCATTCGTCCCGGGCTTTAGCCACTTCAATCGTAGCGGTTGCCTGTCCGCGTCCGATACCTTTTTGTTCACGCGTAATACAGATAGAACCGCCGCCGATTCCTATTTTTACAAAATCTGCACCAGCCTCTGCAAGAAAATTAAATCCATCCTTATCTACGACATTACCTGCTCCGACTTTTACCTTGTCGCCCCATTTTTCGTGGATATCTTTAAGTGCAATACGCTGCCATTCAGTAAATCCTTCTGATGAATCAAGACAGAAAATATCTGCTCCTGCACTAAGAAGAATAGGGACCCTTTCCATGTAATCACGGGTGTTTATACCTGCTCCGACTATGTACCGTTTCTGACTGTCAAGAAGTTCAAGCGGGTGTTCTTCATGTGATGCATAATCTTTGCGGAATACCAGGTACTGGAGGTTTCCGTTTTTATCAAGAACCGGAAGCTGATTGATTTTGTGCTGCCAGATTAGATCGTTTGCTTCATCAAGCGAAATACCGGTTTCTGCTTTGATAAGTTTTTCGAGGGGAGTCATATATGTTGAAACTGTTGAATGAGGCGGACAGCGGTTAATACGGAAATCGCGTTCAGTGATGATCCCCACAAGTTTTCCATTATGCTGGCCATTCTGGGTGACTGCTACTGTAGAATGCCCTGTATTTTTTATAAGTTCTGTAAGTTCTTCCAGTGTCTGATCAGGACGGATATTTGAATCCGATGAAACAAAACCTGCTTTGTACATTTTTACATGTGCTATCATGGCAGCCTGGTCAGCTATTGTCTGGGAACCATAAATAAAACTTATGCCTCCTTCTTTTGCAAGCGCAACGGCTAGTTTGTCGTTCGAAACAGACTGCATGATTGCAGAAACCATCGGTATGTTCATCATGAGCGGACATTTTTCACCAGCATTTTTGTTATATTTTACGATAGGAGTACGAAGTGACACATTTGAGGGAATGCAGTCTGCAGCGGTATACCCCGGAATCAGCAGATATTCATCGAATGTATGAGACGGTTCATCATAAAAAAAAGCCATGAGGCGACTCCTGTGATTGAAGATATTTAATACAACAGTATAGAATAATATTACAATTCTATCAAGGTATTTACTTGTTTCTGTCAGGGCAGACGCATTATAACATTTGGAGGATAGTTATTAAGTAATCGTCATCACACATACAGGTAATCTGTTTTTTGTGAAAAGAAAAGTTTGCTTTGCCGGTCGGGTTTGGTGCGGTCTTAAAAAGATTCAGTGCAGTTTTTCGCAGAACGGCAAGATTCTGCGGGCTGTGATCTTTCCGACTTCGGATATAATCTTCGTTGTACATCATGTCGAGTGTCCAATGCAGGTTGTTTTCGATTTCCCAATGCGACCGCATGGACTTTGCAGCCGTTTCTACATGTGTAAATGACGTAATAAAATAGCGAGCGTCAACGGTTTTACTCCCGTCTGTCATCCGCGTATTTTTTACCATCTCTGCTGAAAAACTCTTTCACATCATCGTTCAGCGTCGACTGATTTTCTTTTGACATCCCATTGCATCAAGTAATGTCATAGTTTCCCCTCAGGGAATAACTATACATTATTTTACCCGTTTTAAACAGTCTATTTTAATTTATAATGCATTTGCCCTGTTGTTTCTGTAGTTTCCTGCAGCGAAAAAACATTTGACAAATTATAGATTGAAGGATATAGTTAATTATACGGCAACCGGTTGCCGTAATATACATACTCTATAGAGAAGAAAAGGAGTTACAAATGAAAAAGACAGTGCTTTTTCTGACGGCTGCATCACTTTGTGCAATCCTTGCCACAGGCTGCAAAAAAGGTGAGAAACAGGCTGCTGTAAAAGATGCAAGCAACAAACTCGTTGTGTGGTCATTTACCGATGAATTACAGGGAATGATCAATGATTATTACAAACCTGCTCATCCCAATGAAGAGGTTGAGTATTCACTGACGCCGACCGATCAGTTTCCGAACAAACTTGATCCGGTTCTTGCAAGCGGGAGCGGAGCGCCCGATGTATTCGCTCTCGAAAGTGCTTTTGTACGGAAATACATTGAGTCGGGGCTGCTTCTTCCGCTTGATGATGTCTATGCGGAAGTAAAAGACAAGATGGCTGCGTATCCGATGCAGATAGGCTCATATAAGGGGCATGTATACGGAATGGCATGGCAGGTATGTCCGGGTGCGCTTTTCTACCGCCGCAGCCTTGCGAAAGAATATCTTGGGACTGATGATCCTGATAAAGTTCAGGAATATGTTGCTAATCTTGACAAATTTGTTGAGACAGCAGGTCTCCTTAAACAGAAATCAGGCGGGAAGTGTGATATCGTTTCCTCTTCCGGCGATATGTTCATGCCGTATAAAGGTGCACGCAAGAATCCGTGGGTTGTCGACGGAAAACTGGTGATTGATCCGGCTATGGATAAATATATGGATATGTGCAAACTGCTCCACGACAAGAATTATGACGGACGTGTTCAGCAGTGGTCGGAAGGCTGGTTTGCAGGTATGAAGGGAACATTGAAAGATGACAAAGGGAAACCTGTCGAGGTATTCTGCTATCTGCTTCCGACATGGGGACTCCACTATGTTCTGAAGACAAACTCTCCCGATACGTCAGGAGACTGGGCTATGTGCGCAGGCCCTGCAGGCTATTCATGGGGCGGCACTTGGATTGCAGCATATAAGGGAACAAAAAATCCGAATGCAGCAAAAGAAATGATTAAATATCTTGCTACTGATGATACATTCCTTACGGCTTATGCAAAGAAATCTGGTGATACGGTCGGTAATATCAATGTTCAGGATGCGCTCAAGGATACATTCTCTGAACCGTATCTTGGCGGACAGAACCATTACAAGGCGTTCTGTGAAATGGCCAAAAACGTCAACGGAAATCTTGTTCAGGGATCCGATCAGCAGATAGAAGCGCTTTTCAATGAAGCTGTTACGGCTTACCAGAACGGCGAAAAGACAAAGGATGCTGCTCTTGCAGACTTCAAGTCACAGGTTTCTTCAACTCTCGGCTTATAACATGGTATAAAAATACCAGAATCTTTGAAAGTGCAGTTTTGAATGTTTTCCATTCAGGCTGCACTTTTTTTAATGTTTTAATTTGAGTTGTGTTTTTTTTGTCAGGAGGTATGCAAGTGAAGCATCAGACAGGGATGCAGGCCCGTATAAATATTCACGGATATTTTTTCAGCCTGCCGTTTGTAGTAATTTTCTTATTATTTAATTTTTGGCCGACGGTTTATACGTTTTTACTGAGTTTTGGAAATCTCAGAGGATTAAAAACGTCATTTTCATTCGTGGGACTTGAAAATTTTAAAAAACTCGTTACCGATTCTAATTTCTGGGAAGCTGTAGGCAATACGTTTATACTGTGGGGATTTAACTTTATTCCGCAGCTTGGTATTGCGCTTCTTTTTGCTATATGGTTCACCGATGTAAAGCTTCATCTGAAGGGGAAGAGCCTGTTTCGTGCGCTTTTTTATCTGCCGAACCTGCTTACTGCGGCTTCGGTCGCGATTCTGTACCGCAGTCTGTTCGGTTATCCCCTTGGTCCGGTGAACCAGTTTCTGATGAGCGTATGCGGTGTTAAAGAAGCATATAACTTTTTCCGCAGCGTACCTGCATCACGAGCCATAGTATCGTTCATTCAATGGTGGATGTGGTGCGGTCAGACTCTGATTCTGTTGATGGCGGGTATTACCAGTATTTCTCCGTCGCTTTATGAATCTGCGACTATCGACGGTGCAAATGACTGGCAGTGTACTTGGAAAATAACAATTCCGCTGCTCCGTCCTATGATGTTCTATATTCTGATCACCTCTATGGTCGGCGGTATGCAGATGTTTGAAATACCGTTCCTTCTTACAGGTATGCACGGCGAGCCTGATTATAAGATACGGACAACCGCTGTATATATGTACAATATGGCTTTCCAGGGAAGAAACGACTACTCATATGCGGCCGCAGTTTCAATCGGGATGTTTGTTATAACGATGATTCTTGCATACCTGATTAATGTGGGTGTAAAGGAACGCACTCCCAAAAGAATTAAGGAGGTTGCATAATTATGGAATACAAGGCAAAAAGATCTATAAATTCTGCAATTATTTATTTTTTCATGATAGTGTTCGGGCTTGTTGCTGTTGTCCCTGTATGGATTATGCTAGTGAATGCAACGCGTACGACGGCACAGATAAATTCCGGACTTACACTTATACCGAGTGTACATGCGCTTGATAACTGGCATATTCTGACTCACAGGGATTTTCAGATATGGCAGGGATTCAAGAACAGTGCGATTATTTCTGTATTTTCAACTGTGCTCACAGTTTATTTTTCTGCACTTACAGCTTACGGAATTCATGTCTATAAGTTTGCAGGACGGAAAATACTCTGGGGCGTTATCATGGTTCTTATCATGTTGCCGTCGTCTTTGTCATTCATCGGTTTTTATCAGTTTATGGCAAAAATCCATCTTACGGACAGTTTTATTCCGCTTATTGTTCCAAGCATTGCCGCTGCAGGTACCGTTCTTTTTATGAAACAGTATCTTGATTCGGTACTTTCGTTTGAGCTTATAGAGGCCTCACGAATCGACGGTGCAGGCGAATTCCTTATTTTTAACCGGATAATTCTTCCTGTCGTTCAGCCTGCAATAGCAACACAGGCTATTTTTGCTTTTGTTGCGAGCTGGAATAATTTTATGACACCTTTTGTACTGCTTTCAAGCACGAGTAAGTATACACTTCCTATGCTTGTCCAGATGCTCCGCGGTGATATTTACCGTACCGAGTACGGTGGAATTTACCTGGGTATTGCTGTTTCGCTTGTACCTATTATAATATTCTATGCTTTCATGTCACGCTACATTATCAACGGACTCACGATGGGTTCTGTAAAAGAATAAATTACTAAGGAAACTAATTATGGCCGATGAAAAGACTTTCCGTATCAATAATCCTATACTCCCTGGTTTTCACCCTGATCCGTCGATTTGTACGGCTAACGGAGAATACTATATTGCCAATTCGACATTCGAGTGGTATCCCGGTGTTGAAATCTGCCGTTCAAAGGATCTTATCCACTGGTCTGCAGTTCCTTCTCCATTGTCGGAAAAGCGGTTATTGGACATGAACGGAGAACGTCCTTCATGCGGCATATGGGCACCGTGCCTTTCTTACGCAGACGGGAAATTCTGGCTTGTATACACGAACGTACGCAACTGGAATTTCGGAACGATGAAGGATACGCCTAATTTCTTAACGACTGCACCTTCGATAGAAGGACCCTGGTCGGATCCCGTATTTTTGAATGCATCAGGTTTTGATGCATCAATGTTTCATGACGATGACGGTCGGCATTGGTACATAAATATGGAATGGGATTTCAGGAAAGAGGGACCACGCCAGTTTTCCGGGATTGTTATGCGCGAGTATTTTCCTGAAAAAAAACTGCTTTCAGATACACGCAAAAAAATATTCTGTGGTACGGATATAGGACTTGTTGAAGGTCCACATCTGTATAAACGCAACGGATGGTATTATATTGCAGCGGCAGAAGGGGGCACTTCTTATGAACACGCGCTTACTGTCGCCCGTTCACGAACAATTGAAGGGCCGTATGAAATACATCCTCAGAATCCGCTTATCTCTTCTTATGGCCACAGGGAGTTGAAACTCCAGAAGGCAGGACACGGAAGCTGGTGTTCATCGATCGACGGAACGAAGACATACCTTGTATATTTATGCGGTCGTCCGCTGCCTGATTCTGATGAGTGTGTACTTGGCCGTGAAACGGGTATCGCGGAAATTGAATGGAAAAACGACTGGCCGTATGTAATGCAGACAGACGGAATTCTAAGCAATATACCTCCTGCTTATATAGAGATTCCTGTATCATCTGCATTGCATACGGAACAGTCATATCCCGGATGCGGGCATGTTCATTATACATTTAATGACGAATCATTCCTACAGGATTTTAAAACGCTGCGTACTCCATTAACTGAAGGACGTTGTTCAATTGCGGACCGGAAAGGCTGGTTGCGGATAAAGGGAGGGCAGTCACCATGGTCTTGTTACGAACAGAGTCTTATTGCCCGCAGGCAGACAAATTTCTGTTTTACGGCAGAGACAAAAATGGAATTTGAGCCTGACTATTTCCAGCAGTATGCAGGGCTTGTCTACCGCTATGATGAGGAAACTCAGTATCTGCTTCAGGTGACTTGGAATGAAGAAAAGGGAAAGATAATCCAGCTCAACACGATTATGCCCGGAAATTTTGAACAGGGGATGCCGCTGCAGATCAGGCAGAATGCACCGGTGTGGCTCCGACTGTCTGTTTCATACAGAACTGCACAGTTTTCCTGGTCGCAGGATGGTAAGATATTTCATATGATACGGCCTGTCTGTGATGCGGGGAAATTATCTGATGAATATGCCGGCCAGGGATTTACGGGAGCCTTTATTGGAGTGTTCTGTGTGGATACTGAATTCTACACAAAGTCTGCTGATTTTGAATATTTCGATTACGATGAGAAATGATAACTATTTATGATATCGCTGCAAAAACCGGGTATACGGCCCCAACTGTTTCGAAGGCGATTAATGGAACAGGTTATCTGAATGCAAAGACTCGTGAAAAGATTCTTAAAACCGCAGACGAAATGGGATACCAGCCGAATATGGTGGCCCGTACGCTTACGACAAAAAAATCGAATCTTATAGGCGTTATTTATGATGACAGTAAGATGCAGCAGGGATTTGATCATCCGCTTTTCGGAGGCATGTTAAACAGATTCCGTTCACAGGTGGAAAACGCAGGGTATGATATTATGTTTCTTTCACGGCATTTCAAAATGTCGTATGTTGCTCATTCCCGGTACCGGAGTGTCGATGGCGTTATTATAATTAACCCGGATGATGACGGTGCCGATGAATTGGCCGCTGTTCAGAAAGCTGGTATTCCCTGTATTTCAACGAATAATTACATTCCGGGAATATGCACGGTTGTTACCGAAAATGAAAAAAGCGGATATGACGGAGCAGAATATTTGATTTCACAGGGGCATAAAAGAATAGCATTTCTTGCAGGTCCCATAAATAATTTTTCACCTGCAGCGCAGGAACGGTATACCGGTTTCCGCAGATGTCTCAGAGATCATGGGATTACCTTTGACGAGCGACTGTTTAAGGAATGTGATTTCTGGTACTCAAAGGCGGGATATGAAGGATTTGCCCAGATATGCAGCAGTACGACAGATTTTACTGCTGTTTTTGCGGCAGATGATCTTCTTGCGTTAGGTGTTATGCAGTATGCAGAAGAAAATCGTATTGCAATACCTGATCAGCTTTCCATTATAGGATTCGACGACGATCGTGTTGCTTCATTCTGTCATCCCCGCTTGACGACGTTTGCTCAGAATAAAGTCCTTATAGCCGATCTTGCTGCAGAAACTTTACTGTAGCTTATAGTCGGTATTCCTGCGCCCGAAATAATACGTGTCCCAGCTTCTCTTATTATGCGTGAATCCGTCAAAAAAATTCTATAATTCTTTTCTGTCCGATGTAATCCATTGTAAGGAAATCTCTTTTATGGTACAATTATTGCATAAATATACATTTTCCATGTAATTTTGGAGGATTTAATGAACGTCGTTGTTATGGGCGCACAGTGGGGTGATGAAGGGAAAGGCAAAATTGTCGATTACCTTGCTCAGGAAGCAAAATACGTCGTACGGTTTGCAGGTGGTGCGAACGCAGGACATACTATCGTAGCGGATGGAAAGAAATATGCACTTCATCAGGTTCCGTCGGGCATTCTTTACCCTGACAAGTCCGTATTTCTTGGGTCGGGTATGGTTGTCGATCCTGAAGCCCTCTTCAAGGAACTTCAGATGCTGAGCGACAACAGTATCAGCTGGGAAGGACGGGTATTTATTTCCGACCGCGCTCATATTGTTCTTCCCGGATACCGTCAGATGGATAAAGACCGTGATGCAGCCCGCAAACGGCCTATAGGGACGACGGGCCGCGGAATAGGTACGACATATTCACAAAAGTCGGAGCGCGATGGTATCCGTCTTGCCGATCTTGACTGGCAGGAAAAAATGGATGATCTTGACCAGGCTGATAAAGATTTTTTAGCGCCGTTTAGGGAGAGACTGCTCGCAATGCGTGTAGACATTGCAGCGAAGATGTGGGAATACCGCAGCGAAAATATTCTTTTTGAAGGTGCTCAGGGTGCCATGCTTGACTTGGACAGTGGGACATACCCGTATGTAAGTTCCGGAGCTTCGTGCGCAGCAGGAGCTTCATCCGGTTCTGGAATCGGTCCCGGGGCTATAGACAAAGTACTTGGAGTCTTCAAGGCATATGAGACACGCGTCGGCAACGGTCCTATGCCGACAGAATTCAATACAGGTAATGAGAGTGAGCTTTGTAACTATGTCCGCAAGACAGGAAATGAATTCGGTGTTACGACAGGGCGTCCGCGGCGTTGTGGTTATCTTGACCTTGTAGCTCTTCGTTATGCATGCCATGTCAACTCAATCGATTCTCTCGTACTTACGCATCTTGATATTTACGATGAAATGGATGAGATTGAAGCATGCGTCGCATATGATATTAACGGGAAAATCGTAACGGATTTTCCGGCTAATATTCCTGACCTCAATGCTGCAAAACCGGTACTCGAAAAATTTCAGGGATGGAAGAGCGACCTTCATGCATGTTCATCATACGGCAGACTTCCGAAAAACGCAAAAAAATACATTGATTATATTGAAGCATTTACCGGTACACCTGTGGGAATTATTTCAGTAGGTGCGGACCGAAGAGAGACGTTTGTGCGCATTAAGCCGTGGAAGCGTTCATAAAATCGGATTATTTATGTATTCGGGCAATTTGCAAAACTCGTCTGACTTTTGCAAATGCATCTATCAAAAAAGTCTGTCGTTATGCGGCAGACTTTTTTGTATTGGTCATTTCTGTTTCTGACTCAGTATTTTCAACATCGCATCGTATACGGGTTTCGGTTTTAATGTCCGGTCGTACGGAAGAGCATAATCATACCCCGGAAAAGCAGTAGGTATCCAGCTTGTTTTATCCGTAAAACCCCACATAATAAAACTTACTGCATTCGGTTCATCAAGTACCAATTTAAGCAGTCTGCAGTAGATATCCTTTTGTGCATCTGTATATGCACCCGGATTTGATGCAGGAATGCGGACATCTACTTCGCTGAATGATACTTTTATTCCCAGCGCAGCGTACCGACGGATATTTCTTCTGACTGCTTCTTCATCAAACGGCAGTGACGCATCAAGGTGCATCTGCATCCCTACACCTGTTACAGGTATTCCCCTCTGCACAAAATCTTTTATAAGCGAATACATTGCATCTGCTTTCGGATAACCTGCAGCCTCATTATTGTATTCATTCAGATACAATTGTGCATCGGGATCTGTTTCATGAGCTTTGCGAAGCGCGTGTTCGATGTATCCGGGGCCTATTGTCTGCAGCCAGATTGTATCACGAAGGGTTCCGTCTTCATTGAACATCTCATTTACTACATCATA
>Ga0172378_10003329_pt1 | contig 15133 bp, 6 predicted proteins | sample GrowelOW332metaG_FD_119755 | JGI IMG/M metagenome (GOLD analysis project Ga0172378, IMG submission 119755) | Groundwater microbial communities from an aquifer near a municipal landfill in Southern Ontario, Canada - Pumphouse #3_1 metaG | ecosystem: Environmental > Aquatic > Deep subsurface >... | reverse complement strand
AGGTAAAACAAATTCAAAACTGCTCTTAATAAACATGCAATTGAATTCTGTATCTACAGAAAGTACTTGAACAAAAAGGGAAGGTGTAAAAAAGAATATATCACGTTTAGAAATAGAATAGTGATGATTGTCAATATTGATTTCAATATGACCCTTTGTACAAAGGGCTATTCCCAAAAGATTCTTTACAGAAATCACATCATCTATATTTTTTAAAATAGGATCTTTTGTAGTTATCAATGTGTACTCAAAAGGTGGCTGCAATACGGTCTCCATTTTTTTTGACAAAAATAATCGATTAATATGTAAAAAAGAACATTTTTTGCACCTTTTATTTCTATTATCCTTTAAATCGAATAATTATTTTTGTAAATCAATCTTTCTATTCAAAGATGGAAGGTCTATTTTTGCAAAAAATTAAATCAAAGGATTATGTTTTATAGAAAGGGAAAGATCGTTATTTGTGTTGTATGCTCTATTTGTTTTTGGAGTTGCTCAACACAATCTACTAAGGAGGTTCAATTAATGCCGGTGAAAACAATTACGGTAAGTACACAGGAACAAGCCGGACGACGGACTTATGTGGGGACTGTTGAAGAATCTTATGGGTCTTTATTGAGCTTTGCTACAGTTGGAACAGTTTCCAAGGTTTTGGTTGATGAAGGACAAGCGGTAAGTCAGGGACAAGTTCTTGCTATACTTGATAAAACATCAGCAGAAAACGCATTCCAAATAGCTAAGTCTACTCTTAGTCAAACTCAAGATGCTTTTAATAGACTTCATACTTTATATAAAAAGGGTAGTTTACCTGAAATAAAAGATATTGAGATAAAAACACAATTAGCTCAGGCACAAGCTAGTGAACGAATTGCGCGTAAAAATTTGGAAGACTGTGTTCTTCATGCTCCTTTTGCAGGGTATATTTCAAAAAAAATAGTAGAAGTAGGTAACAATGTGATGCCAGGGGTTGGATGTTTTAAGCTCGTGAAGATAGATCAGGTGAAAGTTAAAGTTTCTATTCCTGAAAAAGAAATCTCAGGAATTAAAATAGGTGATAATATTGGTTTTACAGTGGCTGCATTAGATAATAGAAGTTTTGTGGGAAAAGTTTTGGAGAAAGGTGTTCAGGCTAACCCTTTGAGTCATACTTATGATATCAAGATCGGTCAAAAAAATAAAGATCATACTTTATTGCCTGGAATGGTTTGTAGTGTTGGAATTGATGTAAATAATTTGGGGTCGGCTATTCTGATTCCTCAAAATGCGATTATGATTGATGGCAAAGGTACTTTTGTTTGGGTCGTAGAAAATGGTCAAGCAAAAAAACGTGTTGTAATATCAGGAGGAGTAAATGATCAAGGAGTAATCATTACAGAAGGATTAACAAATAGTGAAAAAATAATTATTAGTGGCCAGGATAAGGTCAGCGAGGGATCTAAAATTAAAGAATCATGACGGATAGATTAAATAAACGTGATCCTATTGAAAGTGTGATGCATTATAAAAATATCATGCTTTTATTGATCGTATCAACAGTCCTTTTTGGTGTTTATTCTTTGATAAAAATGCCAAAAAATGAATTTCCTTCTTTTACAGTTCGACAAGGTGTAATCGTTGGGGTTTATCCAGGAGCGACCTCTAATGAGGTAGAAGAACAGTTAACTCGTCCTCTTGAAAAGTTTTTGTGGGGGTTTAAAGAAATAAAAAAAGCTAAAACTTATTCTGAATCTAAAGATGGAATATGTTATGTTTTTGTTGAACTTAACGATGATGTAAATAATAAAGATAAATTTTGGAGTAAATTTAAAATACAACTTCAACAATTTAAAAGTAATTTGCCTTCAGGAGTATTAGCTCTTATAGCTAATGATGATTTTGGAGATACTTCTGCTATGCTTATTACCCTTGAAAGTAAGGATAAAACTTACCGTGAGCTACATGACTATATGACCGATCTTCAGGATCGTTTACGTACTATTCCCGAAGTGTCGAATCTCCGATTATATGGTGAACAACAAGAACAAATAGGTGTGTATATAGACCGTGATCGCTTATCGGATTATGGATTAAATTCAGTGACTCTTTTAAGTACATTGACTTCTCAAGGAATGACGGTAGTAAGTGGCTCGGTTGATGATCAAAATATGGTTCGTCCAATACATTTACATTCATCTATTAATACTGAAAATGATGTAGCTCAGCAAATTGTTTTTTCTGATCCTAAGGGCAATGTGATTCGTCTGCGTGACATTGCTACGATTAAAAGAGAATATCCTGATGCCGATTCATATGTGAAGAATAATGGAAAGAAATGTATTGTACTCTCTCTTGAAATGAAAGAAGGTTTTAATATAGTACGATTTGGAAATGAAGTGAAAGAAATTCTTAAAGATTTTCAGAAAAGTCTACCTCCAGATGTTGAGATTTATCCAATTACTGATCAGAGTAACGTTGTTAATTCTTCTATTGTAAATTTTTTAAAGGAATTACTGATTGCTATTTGCTCGGTCATTCTCGTTATCATGCTTTTACTTCCTATGCGTGTGGCTAGTGTAGCTGCAACAACAATTCCTATTACTATATTCATCGCTCTTGGAATATTTTATGGTACACATATAGAATTGAATACAGTAACACTAGCGGCTCTAATTGTAACTTTGGGTATGATTGTTGATAATTCTATTGTTATTATTGATTGTTATATTGAGAAAATTGATGAGGGAATGAGTCGTTGGCATGCCGCCTCTTCTGCTGCCAAGGAATTTTTTTCTTCCATATTTAGTGCGACATTAGCCATTTCTATCACATTCTTCCCTTTACTTATTACTATGAAAGGGATGATGTATGATTTCGTAAAGTGGTTTCCTTTAGGTGTTTCTATCGTATTGGGAACATCTTTGTTGATAGCTGTTTTTGTTATACCTTGGATGCAATTTGCGTTCATTAAAAAAGGATTGAAAAAAGATTCAAATAAGAAAAATAAGAAAACTTTCTTAGAATATGTACAGGGATATTACAATAAATTAATTGAGAGGTGTTTTCTTCATCCTTTTATAACTTTGGGTGTAGGTGCTTTCTTTATTATTTTAGGTGTTGTGCTTTTTACAAATCTTCCTCAGAAATTACTGCCTCGGGCAGAAAGGAATCAATTTGCTGTAGAGATATATTTGCCTACAGGAACAGCTATTGAACGCACGGCGGTTGTAGCTGATAGTTTACGTGATTTGTTAAAAAGAGATGAACGAATTACTAATATTACAACTTTTTATGGAAGTGGTTCTCCTCGTTTTCAAGCCGCTTATGCTCCTCAAATTGGTGGAACAAATTTTGCACAATTCATTGTAAATACAAAAGGAGATAAAGAAACCGAAGAACTGCTTGATAAGTTTACACCCTTATATACAGATTATTTTAGTGATGCTAAGGTACGTTTTAAGCAATTAGATTACTCTGATGTCTTGGCTCCTATAGAAATTCGTTTTAGCGGAAATAATTTGAACGATTTGCATTATTCTGTGAATCAAGCTATGCAAATTATGCGGAGAAATCCAGAATTGCTTTTAGTTCGTAGTAATTTTGAAGGTACAACTAACGGGTTGAAAGTTGCAATGGATGATGACGAAGCAAATAGAATAGGTATTAATAAAACATTACTTTCGCTGAATTTAGCAACTCGATTTGGAACGGGAATCCCCTTAACTACAGTTTGGGAGAAAGATTATCCTGTAAGTGTTATGCTTAAAGATCAAAATGTAGGTCTTCAACATCCTGATGATTTGGGTAATGCTACTGTTAGTGGCATTGTTCCGGGAATCCATGTTCCTTTAAGGCAGATAGCTGATGTGAAACCGGATTGGAGTGAAGGCATGATTGTTCGTCGTAATGGTGTGTTGACTATGTCTGTTTTTGCAGATATACAGAGAGGGCTGAATTTGAATAAGGTTACGGATCATGTGCTAAAAGATTTATCAGTTATGAATTTACCGGAAGGAGTTTCTTTAAAGGCGGGTGGACAGAGATATAATGATAATGAAGATGAACCACAAATCAATAATGGATTGGCTTTTTCAATTGTTATTATCTTTATTATCCTAATTTTTCATTTTAAGGATATTCGCTTATCTGTTCTTATTATGATTTCCTTGCTTTTCTCTCTCTTTGGAGCATCTGTGGGTGTAATCATTATGCATCAGGAGGTTGGAGTAACAGGGACTCTTGGCCTTATTTCTTTGATGGGAATTATTGTACGAAATGGAATTATTATGATAGATTATGCTGAAGAAATAAGGCTCAAGCATCATCTTAGTGCAAAACATGCGGCTTTGCAAGCGGCTCAAAGGCGTATGCGTCCTATTTTTTTGACCAGTGCTGCAGCATCTATGGGTGTTGTACCAATGGTTCTTGAAAATTCTCCAATGTGGGGTCCTATGGGTGTTGTCGTTTGTTTTGGTACAATTATTTCCATGTTTTTTATTATAACGATGATTCCTATTGGTTACTGGATGATTTTCAGATTGGAAGATAAAAAACGAAAACTGAAAAATGAGAAAGAACGGGCTCTCGCTATGCTCGCAAAAATTTAAATAGATAAATGACAGATATGAGAAGAATATGGATTTGTTTATGGAGTTTAAATATTTCTTTACTCCCGATTTTCATGCAAGCTCAAAAAATATATACGTTGAATGAATGTCAACAATTAGCTTTGCAAAATAATATAAAAATAAAAAATGGAAGATTTACGATTGACCAAGCTAAAGAACAGGAAAAAAATGCCTTTTCCAAATATTTTCCAACAGTGTCCGCGTCGGGTACTTATTTTCGTTCGAATGATGAATTAATTAAACAAAAGGTTTCTTTATCTTCTGATGATCAACAGCAATTGGCTGCAACTATTTCACAGTTAGGACTTGATCCCACGGTATTGTCTTCTATGCCGTCTTCTTATACGATAAAGGCGATAGACCATGGTACTGTTGCCAATCTAATAGCGATGGAACCTTTATATGCAGGAGGTCAAATTACAGCTGGGAATAGATTAGCTAAACTTCAAACAGAAGTACGAAGATTGCAATTGCAACAATCAAAAGATGATGTGGTTAATACTACCGAACAATACTATAATCAGTTATTGACTCTTTATGAAAAGATGCGCACTCTTGATAAGACGGAAAAACAGTTAGATCGGATTTACAAAGATGCAGAAAATGCGTTTAAAGAGGGAATAACCAATAAAAATGATGTCTTGAGTGTAGAACTTAAAAAAAATGAAGTATCTACAGGTCGTTTAAAGATCAGTAATGGAATACAACTTTGCAAGATGGTATTAGCTCAATATATAGGTTTGTCAGGAGTAGATATCCAGATAGATACTACGCTTACAAATGATTTACCTAATCCTTCAGTTTATCTTGTTGATCATGTTGCCGCTTTAAATAATCGAACAGAAACTCAATTGCTAGATAAAAATGTTCAAGCAAACAAATTACAGACAAAGTTAAAAAAAGGTACTTTGTTACCTACTGTGGCTATAGGTGCAGCAGGCGTTTATCAAGACTTGTCGAATACAGGCCATGTGAAAATTATTGGTTTGGCTTCTATTAAGGTCCCTATCAGTGAATGGTGGGGAGGGCGTCATGATGTTCGCCAACAACAAATAGCAGAACGAATGGCAGAACTGTCTAGAGAGGATAATCGTCAACTTCTTCTCATTCAGATGCAAAATGCTTATAATGATTTGGATAATGCATATAAACAAATAGAATTGGCGAAAAGCAGGCTGATAAAATCTGCAGAAAATCTTCGTCTTAATGAAGATTATTATCGAGTCGGGACTTCAACTATGAGTGACCTACTAGATGCACAAACTCAAGATCAACAAGCTCATGATCAGTATGTTGAAGCTGTTACACAATATTTGAATAGTCGAACAAATTATTTTATAGTAACAGGGAAAAAGTCTTTGTAAAATTTTAGTTGATAAAAAGAGAAGTCAAATGAATTTTAGTAAAGACTAAATTTGTTTTTCTTCTTTTTTTTGTTGCTTTATAAATTCGGTAGGTGATATATTAAATTGTTTCTGAAAACTAATTGTAAAGTATGATTGTGATGAAAATCCAACTATATATGCTACTTCGTTTATTTTATAATTACCTTCAACTAATAATTCTGCAGCTTTTTTCAATTTATAAAGGCGAATATATTCGTTAGGAGCGAGATCTGTAATAGCTTTTATTTTTCGAAAAAGTGAAGATCTACTCATATTCATCAATCCAGTTAGTTTTTCAACTTTAAAATCTGAGTCGGACATATTTGCAAGAATAACTGAATGTAATTTTTTCATAAAGTCTTTATCCATGTTATTTAAAGCAATTGTTCTATAATTTGAGAGTGGAGAACTAATGAAATTTTTACAAGCTAATTCTTTATTTCTGAATATATTATTGATTTGTTCTATAAGTAGCTTCATTGTAAAAGGTTTTTCAATATAACCATCAGCACCAGATTCCAGTCCGGCAATACGTGAATTAATAGCGACAGAAGCTGTAAGCAAGATTACTGGAATATGACAAATATCAGGAGTAGATTTAATATAATTGCAAAGAGCATAACCATCCATTACTGGCATTAATACATCGCTTACTACTAAATTAATTTGTTCTTTCTTCAATATTTCAACGGCTTGGTTTCCATTATAAGCTATCATTGTATTATAATTTGAAGATAATTCGTTTGCAATGAATTTGGTCATTTCCTTTTCATCGTCTACAATTAAAATAATAGGGCGATTATCATTCAATTGGCTGATAGTTGGTGCTTCGATTTGAGGAGATTCATTTTCTACAGATTTAATTTTTACATTTTCTTTTTGTTGATTGGAAAGAGCTAAAACAAATGAATTCATATTGTGTATAGTAGAATCAATATATAATTTTCCTTGATGTAAATCAGCTAAAGAACGCGCTAAAGATAGACCTAAACCAGTCCCTTTTTGTGTATGGATTGCAGAGAATTGTTCTATCTGATAAAAAGGTTCGAATATTTTTTCTCTTAAATTTTCAGGTATAAGATCGCCGTTACTATTTATTCGAATGTAAGTTTGAAAAAACATATCATTTGATGATTCTATTGATACTTCGATCAGATCTTTTGAATATTTGAGTGCATTGGTGAGTAAATTACTAATTATTTTAGTGATAATTTCTTTATCTATAGCCAATTCAATGGGATCTTTGGGCTGATAATAATGTAAAGTTTTATTTAGATCTTCAGCGCTAGGTTGAAAACGATCTACGATATTTTTAATTAACGAACAAATATCCATACGCATATAATTCAGTTTCAACATATCCATTTCTGTCTTTCTAAAATCAAGTAATTGATTGATTAAATCAAGTAAGCGATCAACATTTCGTTTCATAATATCTAAATTTTCTTTGACACAATCTGGAATTTTTTTTGAATTAATCATCTTATCAAGAGGTATTTTTATAAGTGTAAGAGGCGTTCGTACTTCATGAGTGATATTTGTAAAAAAATGAATCTTTGAATTATATAGTTCTTTTTCCTTTTGATTATTTAATTCATTGATAATTTGAATATGTTCTTTAGCTTTTTTTTGTGTATATTTTTTATAGATGTATGTAAGAATTGCGCCTATTAAAATGATATATAATAAATGAGCCCAAATAGAATTCCAATAAGGAGGAGTTATTTTAATAATTAATTCTATACCACGTGAATTCCAGTCATTATTTGAATCCATAATCGCTATTTTTAGTTTATAAGTACCTGGAGCAACATTGGTATAATATATTTTTCTGTAATCAGTTAGATAATGCCAGTTTTGGTCATAACCTTCAAGAATATAACGGTATTTATTTAGTTTAGGATTAGTGTATGTTGGGGCAACGAAGTCTACATAAAATGAGGATTTATTATAAGGTAGTTCAATTTTATGGGTTTTTAAAATAGATTTTCCTTTTTCAGTAATTTCTTTTTCACTATCCAAAACATGAAATCCGGTTATATAAATAGGGGGAGTAATTTTATTGTCTTTTATTTCAAAAGGATTAAAGGCTATCATTCCTTTTATTGTTCCGAAATACATTTTCCCATTTTCATCTACATAATGAGAATTATAACTAAAGTTATTATCAAGTAATCCGTTACTAGTATTGTATATGGTTATACTTGCTGTTGTTGGATTAAAACGAATTAATCCTTCCATTGACGAAATCCACAAAAAGCCCTTAGCATCTTCACTAATAGCGCATGTAATATTTGAGGGTAAGCCATTTTCTTTTTGAAAACGTATAAATGCACGATTCCTGTTAAATTTACAAAAACCTCCACCTTCCGTTGTAATCCAGATTTGCTGCTTTGAATCTTCGAATAGAGATGTTATAAAATCAGAACTGACACTCGTGGGAGATTCTTCACTATAAGTATAATGTATGGATTTTTGTTTTTTTCTATTATATACAAATAATCCATTTCCGTAAGTCCCAATCCATAATTCTCCATCCGAGCTTTCGCATAAACAAGAGATATTAGTTTTTTGTAATGCCTTGTCTTCTATTAGTTTCATATCGTCAATCATAGGTATATATTGATAGAGACCTAAAGATGTAGCTACATAGATTGTATGATCATGTGTCTGTAAAAAAGAAACAATTGTATTTGATTTTAAATTCTTAAATATTCGTTGAGTTATTTTATTTGATTTAAAATCTAAAGAATATATACCATGTTCGGAAGTTCCAAGCCACAATGTCGATCCTTTGACTATGAGGCTTCGTATATTCTGATGAAAAGGATAATTTGTAAAAAAATCCTGATTGGGATTGTAAGAACTTAATCCTTGATCTTCAGAACCTATCCATAATTTACCAGAATTATCACAACAAATAGTTCGAATCACTTTCCCTTGAATGTGACCGGGCATAGAAGAGGGTACATATTTCTCAAAAAATGTGTTTTCATGTGGCAAATAGTTAATTCCTCCATAATATGTACAAGCCCATATTCCTTTTTCATTATCTTCCCATAGTGCAAAAACACCATTATCAGAAATTGAGAATGGATCTCCGGGGTTATTGCGTATAGCATGAGAAAGTCCTTTATCGGGATTATATTTATATAAACCATTACTGGCACCTATCCATATTTCATTGTCTTTAGTAATTAGCATATCATTTACTACCATTTCCAATCCTTCGTCGTTAGTATTGAATAACGTACGAACTGATTTTGTAATAGGATCAAATAAACGGACTCCGGCTTTTGAGGTTGCTATATAAAATTGTTGCTTATTATCTTCTATAACTTTTAATATGTTAATGGACTCTTTCATTTCTTGGGCCGTTAGTATTTGGTAACCCCGAAATGAATGATTACTATCGAAATATTTATATATTTTACCATTCTTAGATGTAATCCAAATTTCTCCATTATGAGTAATAAGTATTTTATTAGGTACAAAAAAAATGTTGGAAGGGAAATAAAGAATTCGTTTTTGGTTTATATCATATCGATATATTCCTTTAGAAGTCGCAAACCATATGTTATTTTGTAAATCAATTTGTATATCTCTGATAATACTTTTAATAGGTTTTCCTTTAATTTTGAAAGTTTGGAATATATCAGTAGAAGGGTTATAACAACATAATCCTCTATATGTACCAATCCATATTAATCCGTGTTTATCTTCTCTCAAAGTTGTTATTGCATTATTAGGAATGCTATTATCGGATTTCCCGGTATAATATTTTTTAAATTGTATTCCATCAAATCTATTTAATCCGTTTTTTGTTCCGAACCACATAAAACCAGATGTGTCTTGTAAACAGGCTACTACAGTATTGTGTGATAAACCGTTTTCATTTTGGTAATGTTTAAAATAATATTTTTCAGCTTCAGCGCTGAAGGTGGTTAATAAGAAAAAAAGTGCAAAAAGTATGTTTTTCATATTTCATTTATTATTTCTCAAATATAAGATATATTGTCCAACCTCCCTTTTAAATACGATTCAAAAATTTTCAATATTGATTCAAATCAGGATAATTTTTTTTTTAATGATAAAAAGGAACAAGATCAAATAATATTGGTCTTTTATTGAACGAATGTAATAAATCTATAATTTATATTCGCAAAATATGAAATAAAATACTTTTATTATAAATCCTTAAATTATTTTTATATGAAAAATTTGTTATCAAAAATGAATCATAGAAATAGATTCATGTACCAAATTCCACAATTAGAATAAAATAAGTTTTTCCAGCTAATATGATTTTCTGATAAATATGTATAAGTCTGGCAAATCAATATTTTATAATTTTCTTATTCTAATATTAATAAAAACATAAAAAGTTCTAAGTATGAGACGTTTCTTCTTCTTATTTTTAATTATGTTCGTATTCATCTTTCAACAGATGGATGCTCAAGAATTTAGTATAAAAGGTACCGTTACTGATGGCTCTGAACCTCTTATAGGGGTTTCTGTTAGAGTAGAAGGTACTACTATTGGAGTAATTACTGATTTAGATGGTAAGTATTCATTGATGATCCCAAGTAAATCTTCCAAACTTATTTTTTCTTATGTAGGTTATAATACGCTTACTGAAAGTGTGAAAGGTAGAAAGGTCATTAATATTACAATGACTGAAAATGTACAATCGCTCAATGAAGTTGTAGTTGTTGGCTATGGAACTTCTACTGTAAAAGATTTAACAAGTTCAGTTTCTTCCGTTAAATCAAAGAACTTGGATAAAGCAGCTTCTGCTAGTATTGATGATATGCTACAGGGGCATGTAGCAGGATTAAATATGACAGCCAACTCTGCTCAACCAGGAGCTGGCTTAAGTATAAATATTCGAGGATCAATATCACCTAATGGGAATAATCAGCCTTTATATGTTATTGATGGAGTACCTATGACTACAAATACATCGAATGAATCAGGATTTTATACAGGAGTAATTGCAATGCAATTTGGGATTGATCATAGTCCTTTAAATTCAATAAATCCATCTGATATAGAATCAATTGATATTTTAAAGGATGCATCTGCTGCAGCTATTTACGGTTCAGCTTCTGCAAATGGAGTAATCATAATTACTACCAAAAGGGGTAAACAAGGAAAACCGAAAGTAGAATATACCGGTTCATATACACTCCAATCTCAAAAATCTTATGCACATGATTTATTGAATGCATCTGAATGGATGACGCAAAGAAATCTATGGAATAAAGAGGAAGCTCTTTTTACTGCAAATACTTATCCTTACGGTACTGTTGACTATAATAAAGATGGTGTTACCGATGCAAAAGATTATGATGCATTTATGGTTACACAAAAAGATGAGTTCTCAGCTCAAAATATTACTAGTGCAGGAAAAGGTACAGACTGGTTAGATTATGTAAGTCGAAATGGTCATGTAGATGAACACAATATTTCTATTACAGGTGGTAATACTGATACTAAATATTTCGTTTCTTATAACTATTATAAAAACGAAGGGTTACTTAAAAACTCTGATATGGTTAGAAACACAGGTCGAATTAATTTAGATCAACAAATTGGCAAATATGTTAAGGTTGGAGTTGGTGCAACTTATTCGGATATTAATAATAAGACTGTTGGAACAGGAAGTGGCCCTGTAGGGCAAGGACATTATAATATGCTTCAAGCTGCTTATGCTTTTCCTCCTAATTTTGATGATTCAATAGATCCTATAACCGGAAAATATATATTGTCATATGATACAAAATTGGCAAATCCAGCTTCATATCTTACTATTCGAGATAATTCGAAAACTAATAGAATCATTTTAAATCCTACAATAGAAATAAAAATACTCAAAGATTTGACATTTAAGGCAGTCGGCGGATATGATAAACAAACTAGTAAAAGACAATTTTATATACCGTCATATGCCGGATTTTATATTGCTTCTAAGGGACTTGGTCAAATAACAGAAAGAACTACGGTTAATAAGAGTGTAGAGGGTTATTTTACTTATAGTTCTACTTTGTTTAATAAATTGAACCGAATTAATGCTGTTTTAGGTTTTGGAGCTTATCGTACTTCTTATGAAACTTTATATATGCAAGGAGCCGATTTTTTTACAGATTCTTTTGGAACAGATAATATAGGTATAAATACAAATGCTGATAAAAGATATATTGCCAGTAATAGAGGTGAAACTACAAAGTTCTCTCAATTTGGTCGTATAAATTATACATATAAAGATAAATATACGTTGTCTTTTACAGGACGTAATGATGGTTCAAGTGTTTTTGCAGCTAAAAAGAAATGGGGATTTTTCCCAAGTATATCAGCAGCCTGGCGTCTTTCTGAAGAAGATTTTATGAAATCAACTACCGATTATTTATCAAATTTGAAATTTAGAGTAGGATATGGTACTTCTGGAAATGAACCGACAAGTGCAAATGCTCTGGCAATTTATAGTTCAGGATATAATTTGCTTCAAGGAGATGGTTATCACACTGGAGTACAGATAACCCAATTGGCTAATGATTATTTAAGTTGGGAAACAAATAAGACACTTAATTTGGGCCTAGATTTTGGGTTCTTTAAACAAAAACTGACTGGGAATATTGATTTTTTTGTACGTACAGCAAAAGATTTACTTGATTACAAGACTCTTCCGGCCAATAATCCGGTTACAAGCATTTTGTCTAACATTGGTTCTACTCAAAGTAAAGGTTTCGAATTTATGTTGACTTCACAGAATGTACAAACAAAAGATTTTTCCTGGACAACAACATTTAATTTTTCTCATACCATCTATCGATGGAAAGAAAGAAATCCTGAATTAGTTTTAAACTCATGGCAGAAAGTTGATGATGAAATGTCTGAAGTTTTTGGTTGGAAAACAGATGGAATTTTTCATAATTATGATGAAATTAATGCTTATGTTAATAGCAAAGGAGAAAAAATACAACCTTCCGCTATTCCTGGAAATATAAAGTATATTGATATAAATGGAGATGGTGTTTTAGATGACAAGGATATGACAAAATTAGGAAGAACAACTCCAAGTATTCGTGCCGGTTTGGGTAATACCATAACATATAAAGATTTTGATCTTTCATTCTATTTTTATGGAGCTTTTGGAAATATCAAATGGCGAGGAGATGTAGGTTATGCTGGTCAATTAACAGCTGCAACTCCTTATAATACTTATAATACAATAAAAGATGTTTGGAGTACACAAAATCCAAGTGGGAAATATCCTGGCATTGGAACAGATGCAACTTCTTCACAGCAACGTAGTGGATCAGGTTCCGATTTCTGGTATATGAAAGGTGATTTTATAAAACTTAAAAATGTTACGTTAGGGTATAATGTTCCGCAAAGTATTTTGAAAGGAGCTTTTCTTCATTCTTTACGATTAAGTATTGATGCCCAAAATTTATTGACGTTGACTAATTATTTCGGATTTGATCCTGAATTAAATGGAACTAATCCCTATCCACAAGCATACTCATTCACTTTTAGTGTAAAAGCTGGTTTTTGATATACAATACTTTAAAATAAAGAATTATGAAACGTATAATAATAAATACAATATTAGGGATTTTCTGCATTAGCTTTTTATTTTGTTCTACATCTTGTAATGATCAACTCGAAACCAAGATTTATGGTCAAATTGTTCCTTCTTCTTTTTTTAATTCCGAAGCCGATTTAGAGTCGGCAGTTGTAGGAGTTTCCGGATATCTATCTGAGAGAGGGTTAAAATGTGATGGCTTGTGGTCTGCTCATTACGTTACTTATATGATGTGCGGATTATATTGTACAGATGAATTACAAAACACGTTTGGCGGATATCCTCAAATGCAAGATAGATTTGAATGGACTCCTTCTGTAATGTCTGGAATAACAAATACATATAATCTGGTTAGCATGTGTGCTAAAATTACAGATTTAATTTCTATATTTGATAATAATACTAAGGTAGATCGTGCAATCATAGATCGTTATATTGGAGAATTAAAAGCAATTCGTGCTCAATATATGTTTGCTTTATACGATTTTTACGGACCTGTAAATGTAAAACTAGATCCTTCTACATTGGCTGATAACACCCCTATGCCCAGACCCTCAGATGAAAATTATTGTAAAAATCTTTTGCAAGATATAAATGATGCTTTGGCAAGCTCATTGCCGGATAGATATACTTCTAGTTCAACGAATTGGGGACGTATGTCGAAGGATGTAGTACGAATGGTTGAACTTAGGTTTTTTATGCATCAAAAAGAATGGGCTAATGCAGAAAAAGTATGTAGGGAATTATTGGCTGCCGGTTATAAGTTGATGGATAACTATGAGGATGTATTTAATGTGGGTGGAAATTCAGAAGTTATTTTCGGATGTCCAGGTGATAGTAAGAGTGGTAATATTTGGCTTACAGAAGTTTGTCCGGCAGGTTTTAGCACGCAAGGTGCCTCTGCAGGTTCTGTTATGTTAGGATGGGATTTTTGCTATATGCCTTGGGATCACTTTCATAAAATATTTGGTTATAAAGGAGAGTCTTCTTATGATAATGATCTTCGCGTGAAAACTTTTATGACTGAATTTAAAACGTTTAGAGGAGTTACAAAAAAGGAAAATCCTGATTTAACTAATTCATTGGAAACAAAATTGAACGGTGCTATTCCAATTAAATTTACTGATTGGTATAAATATAGTTTTATTGAATTTCCTCTTCAACAACCCGTATATCGTTTAGCAGAAGTTAAACTTTCTTTGTCTGAAGCGATAGCCAGACAGGGAACTATAACCGATGAAGCTATAAGTCAGGTTGCTGATATAAGAGAACGAGCTGGGTTAGGACGTAATTTACCTGCAGGCGTTACCTCCTCTGTTGATAATTTCTTAAATTTTTTATTGGATGAACGTAGTCGGGAATTATTCTGTGAAGGACAAAGAAGGGATGATTTGATAAGATATGGTAAACTTATAGAGAGAGCACAAGAGCAGGGAAAAACTGCAGCCAAGGACTATATGGTATTATATCCTATACCAAATGATGTAGTTTTACAAGGAGATGGGGTTATTGAACAAAATCCCGGATATCCAAAACCTGAATGATGTTTATAGATT
>Ga0172378_10003327_pt1 | contig 15147 bp, 14 predicted proteins | sample GrowelOW332metaG_FD_119755 | JGI IMG/M metagenome (GOLD analysis project Ga0172378, IMG submission 119755) | Groundwater microbial communities from an aquifer near a municipal landfill in Southern Ontario, Canada - Pumphouse #3_1 metaG | ecosystem: Environmental > Aquatic > Deep subsurface >... | reverse complement strand
TATAATTACTGCATTAGTTGGTTTCATATATTTGGCATCTATTGGGTGGACGTATAGCTTTGTTACAATGATATATATTTTTTTAACGCTAATATTGTCTTGCTTGTTTGGCACAACCCTAGCATATATGGTCGAATATTTTGTTAAAACTGTTGGAGGTATAAGTGCGATTGCTACCCTTGTATCCAGTATGTATGGTTTCATTTGTGGGGCTTATATGCCTATTTCTCAATTTAGTGATGCTGTTAAAATGCTTATCTCTCTTTTGCCTGGAACATATACTTTGGGGATTTTAAGAAATTATTATATGAATGGTATCTATGATAAAATGGCAGAAAGTTTGCCGACAGAGGCAATAAAACAAATTAAAGATAGCTTTGATGGTAATTTGTATTTATTCAATAACAATGTTGAAATTTGGCAAATGTTTTTAATTGTTTCAGTTGCTACATTTGTATTTTTAACAGTATGCTTATTACATGTTTTTTTAAGAAAAAAATGAAAAAAGCAAAGAATTGATAAAATTAATGATTAACTAATTCTAATATGAAAAAGTTTTAATTTATAAAATCAAATAAATTGATCATAATATATTAAAACAATTATACAGAATTTTTTTAATTGTTGTTTAATTGATTGACTTATATTTTTATTTATTATAAAATATTGAAAAGGAGAAAAATTATGTATAATTCATTTAATGCGTGGCGTCAAATAATTTAGCGTTTGCAATACTTTTGTTTTGTGAATGCTGTTTTTAGCGTCACAAAACATATAATGGATTATCATTTATAATATAATAATCTCTATAACCCGTTGGTGTGTTTTGTTTTCAAAACGACAACGGGTGTTTTTTATTTTAAAAGGAGAATTATTATGAAAGAAAATGGTTACTTTGGTGAATATGGTGGTTGTTATGTGCCAGATTCATTAAAAAAAGAATTAAATAATATATATGAAGGTTATTTAAATTTAAAAAAAGATAAAAAATTTAAAGAAGAATTGTCAATTTTACGTAAAACATATCAAGGCAGACCAACACCTCTTTATTTTTGCAGAAAATTAACTGATCAAATTAACGGGGCAAACATTTATCTAAAAAGAGAAGACTTAAATCATACAGGAGCACACAAAATAAACCATTGTCTTGGTGAAGTTTTGCTTGCAAAATACTTAGGTAAAAGTTTAATAATTGGAGAAACTGGGGCAGGTCAGCACGGGTTGGCGCTCGCAACTGCATGTGCGTTAATCGGTATAAAATGTAAAATATTTATGGGAGAAATAGATGTAAATAAGCAATTTATTAATGTGCAAAAAATGCAATTATTAGGTGCAGAAGTTGTTTGTGTGAAAACAGGTGGGAAGTCTTTAAAAGATGCCGTAGATGAAGCACTAAAATATTATGAAAAGACATTTAATTTCGCTATGTATTGTATAGGTTCTGTAGTTGGGCCTCATCCATTTCCAACTATGGTCAGAGAATTTCAATCTGTGGTTGGCAAAGAAGCTAAACGTCAATTTAAAAAATTATTAAACACTATGCCTGATGCAATAGTTGCGTGTGTTGGAGGCGGTTCGAACGCAATAGGAATATTCAATGCTTTTATAAAGGATACAAACGTTAATTTATATGGAGTTGAACCTTTGGGAAAGGGCGAAGAACTAGGGAAAAATGCCGCATCAATAACTTATGGCAAAGTTGATATTTTACATGGTTTTAAAAGTTTAGTACTAGAAGATGAAAAGGGGAAAGTTGTAGACGCGTATTCTATTGCAAGTGGCTTAGATTATCCATCTGTTGGACCTCAACATGCATATTTAAATCAAATAAAGCGAGTAAAATACGTCACTTGCGATGATGAAGGTGCACTTGATGGATTTTATACTTTAACAAAAGTTGAAGGCATTATCCCAGCACTTGAAAGTGCACATGCAGTATCTTTTGGAATGATACTTGCAAAAGAATTAGGCAAAGGTAAAAATATTTTGATTAATTTATCAGGAAGAGGAGATAAAGATGTCGATTTTGTATTAAATTTAAAAAATAATGTAATCAATAAATGTTAAATATTAGTATTTATTTATTTTAAAGTATTTACTATCTTACTAAATTTTTAAAAATGTCAATTTTTTATGTATTATGTTTTAAAAATATTAATTTTATGTTATAATTAAATATTTGTTAAATAATATTAAAAGGAGCGAAAATGTAATGTATTATAAAAAAATTATTTATATATGTTTGTTTGTTTCTATTTTTATGTTTTCTGGTTGCGGAAATTCAATAATTGTTCCAAGTGAACAAGAGCTTATTGCAAGCGGGCATAGTTTAAAACAAGCTCTACCAGATTTTACTGAATTGGAAGATAATTATACTTATAGACAAAAGGTATGGCAAACAAATGGTGAAGATTCATTTTACTATAATTTAGTTAAACTTGATGATGGGGATATTTATTCTCAAACAAGATATTATTATGGAAATTCAGGTTGGCAAATTGAAGATGATGCTTTTACTTTTGATAGTGTTAATAAAAGCTATACTGTCTATGCAAAACAAAATGAAAATTATACAATTTACAGAAAGTTTAAATATTCGGATCAAGATGAAGAATTTACAAAATATTCATATTCATATGATTTATCGGCTAATAACATTGAAGCATCTAATTATTATTTTGACTATTCATTTTTTCAAGAAGATATGTTTGAATACTATGAAGAATATGACCAAGATAATGATTTGATTACAGTTTGGAGAGTAAAATCAACAAAATTATTGGACACAACATTTAAAACAAACATATTAAGTTCGTTTAACAGAAGCATTGAATCAGTCAATAATGATAGAATAGATTTTATTTATTTTTACGTAACAGACAATAAGGTATCCAAAATTATATTTGAATATTGGAACGAAACATTACAACATCATTATAGAATTGAAACACAATTTAGTTACGATGACTATGTTTTTGATTTAAGCAATTTAACTTCAGGGTTTGTTCCTTATATAGAAGAATAATTTGTTATTTATTCAGCAATTATTTCATTATTATAATAATATTAAAAAAAAATTAATTGAGATTAATAAAAAATTAAAAATAAGACAAATCAAATGTCTTATTTTTTATTTAAAAACAAAATATATTAAATCATAGTTAACTTTTATTTACATTTATCTTTTTTTTAAAAAAATTTATTTACTATAAGTGCTATTATGAAAAATTTATTTTAATTATAAGAATAGCGTATATTTGTTTATAAATTAATAAGTTTCACAAACTATGTACATTAATTTTTTTTAGTTGTTTTATTATTTTAGAAAATAAAATTAATTTCTTATAAAATGAAATCTTTAATTGAAAATAACCATAATTTTTTGATTTATTATCATATAAGTTAAATTTGTATTTTTTATATCTTATCAAATTCTTTAAAATATTTCTTTAAAAAATTTCTTGGAATTTGTGTTAAAAAACTCTCATTATAAAGTATTTTTAATTCTGTGTTTGGTAAAGTTTCATTAATCTTTATCTCTCTAAAAATACCAGCATCCAATTCATTTTGAATTGCTACTTTATTAATATAACCAATTCCATAATCATTTTTTACCATTCTAATAATGGTTTCGCCAATACCTGCAGTTATAATTTTATTAAATTTAATATTATGTATAATTAAGAATGAGTCTAATTGTTTTCTATCATTACTAAAATCAAAAGGTAAAATAATAGGTATATCTGATAAATTGTTAATATTAAAAAACTCATTTAATGCCCAGTTTGAACTATTAAGGCAAAAAAAACAATTTTCGAATATTCCAATTTGTTTTAAACTTAATTCACCGAGATCGAAATTTTTTTCAAAAGAATCTATTATAAATGATATCTCATGACTTTTTAATAAATTTATTAGTGAACGTGAAGACCTTGGGGAAAGAGTAAGTTCTATGTTTGAATAAGTTGTTAAAAACTCTTTTAATTGTTTTCCAATTATTGCATCAATTAAATGTGAGGCAATTCCAATTGAAAGTTTTCCTTTTGCATTTTCATCAGAATAAGAAATAATTTGTTCTGCAATATTTAAACTATTAAATGCTTGTTCAACAAAAAATAATAATTTCCTGCCTTTTTCTGTTAGGTTAATACCAGTTTTTGTTCTATTAAAAAGTTGAACTTGTAAATTTGATTCAAGTTTTTTTATTGACTTTGATAAAGCGGGTTGAGAAATAAAATTTTGTTTTGATGCTAAAGAAAAACTACCAGCACTTGCGACATCGCAAAAAGTTTTGTATAAATTTAAACTTTGAAAATTATTTTGTTGAAGCTTGGTTAGATTTAACATTTTTTTTATGGTTGATATATTTTTTTTATAAAACTTTTCTAGAACGACAGTTTCTTTATGTCCATCAAATATAATTAAGTTTCCTTGAGGTGAAATAATTAATTTGTCATCATAATAGTTTGGATTTTCAACAATAACATTAATTTTAGAATTATAAAGTTCTGCAATATTAGTTACACTATTAAAGGTTTCTTTTGTAATTTCCAAATATTGTTTATTTTTTATTGCATTATATCTTAAGGGTATAAATTTATTAATTTTCCAAATATCAATATTTAATTGTAAAATAATAGATACAATATCTTTAAAATTATTGACATTTGTAGACATTAAGACTGTATCAATTTTAATTATTATTGAAGGATTAATGGCTTTAATTTTAGGAATTAATTTTTTAATTTGTTCGAAATGGTTTCCAGTATAACCATTTTGTTTATTTAAATTATCATCGAAATTATCAACTGAAAAAACTATTTTATCAATATATTTAAAGTAATTATTTAAAATATTTTCATTTATTAATGAACCATTTGATGAAACAGTGCAAAATAAATTAAGTTCTTTAGTTAATTTAAGAATCTCTAAGCAATTTTTGCTTAAAAAAAATTCACCGCCTGACCAATTAATTTCATCAGTATTTAAAAGTTGAAGCTTTTTTAAAATCAAATATATGTTTTCTATACTTAATTCTTCTTCTTCAATGTTTCTAAAGCATTGAATGCAATCATTATTGCATTTATTTGTAATATTGTATAAAACCTTCATTTTTCCTCCGCAGTGTTTTTTAATAATTATTTTAAAAACACCAACCATTTGGGTTGGCATTTTAGTGTTTTCAAAAATTATTTTAACTTTTTAATCTTTTTATCTACTTGAACTATTCTGCATTGCGTCATTTCTTTTTTTAATTTTTTGATTTTAAACACCACTTTCTCCTTTTAGCAGATATCTGAACAATAATCCCCACCTAATTGGACATTTGAATCTTCTGTTGACTCAAATAATACATCAACTAATTCTTTTCCTTTTTCCATATGACCTCCATTTGATACTTTTCAAAATTATTATACCACGTTTTTTATAAGAATGTCAATTTTTTCAGTCTATATTATTAAGGTAATAAATTCTTATCAAGGATTTAATAATTAACAAATATCAGAGCAATAATCTCCACCTAGCTCAATTTGACTTGTTATTTCATCACTAAACAATGTATCAATTACATCAGTATTCATAATTTACCTCCCATATGATTAATATTTATGATGTATAAATATCAATATAAGTATAATTTTATTACAAAAAATTGTCAATAAATCAACACTATTTATTCTGTTTTTGTTATTCTTTATAGTTATACTAATATAACTAAAAATTATATGTGCAATAACAGAATTAATTGTTTTAAAATTTATAATGTGTTATAATTTTACAATAAGGAACACTTAAATGATTAAACTTGACAAAATTCCCTTTGACTCAAGTTTGGAAGGGAAGAATAAAAAAGTTTGGGTAAAATTCGAAGGGGAGAATTATCTTTTTAAATGCTATAGTGAAAATCTAACTAGTGCATATAGTGAAGTGTTCGCAAGTTATTTTTTTGAAAAGTTAAATATCCCTTTTTTTGTAAAATATGATTTTGCATATTTGGGGGATTTTTTTGGGACAGTTAGTAAGTCTTTTTTTTCAAAGAAAATATTAGTAAAATTAAAATTAAAAGAAATTTATGACTTAATAAAAATTAAGAATAACAAATTAATTGAAAATGATAATATTTTAAAACACTTATATGATGACACTTTTACAGGAATGTATGTGCAATCTGTTGAAACAACTTTGATTTTAATAAAACATTATTGCGAATTAAATAAAATAAAAGTGGATTTAATCAATATAGATAAACAGTTATCAACAATGTGTATGCTTGATTACTTTTTAGGAAATTATGATAGGCACTCGGGCAATATTGAATTTTATCTATATCAAAATGAAAAAAATGAAATTTATTTTGAAATCGAACCAATATTTGATAATGGCAATTTTTTTGCCTTGAATAATGAATTTAAAGAACCTTTAAATTTATTAGAAATAAAGAAATTTTATTCATTAAAATTTGGAATATCTAAAGTTGGTATAAATAATATTTACGAAAATAATTTATATTTCAAAGATAATCGATTAGTAATACATGATATAATTATTAAAGTTAAAGAAAATTTAATTGATAAAGCAGTATTTGAAAAGCTAATAAAATTAAATATTAATAACGAAATTAAAGAATTTGAAAAAAAATATAATGTTAAATTTAAAAAAATAAACAAAGATGTTATTATCAATATTTATAAATATAAAACAAGTCAATATAAAAAATATATAGGGATAATAAGGGGTAAGCAAGATGTTAAAATATAATGTGATAAGTGCTAATTTTGATTGTAATTTTAATATTTTAAAATATCCATATGAAATATACTTTAAAGTTACTTGTGCGTGTAATTACAATTGTGAATTTTGTTCTCAAAATGGTGGAGCAAATTTTGAAATGAATTTTGAAGATGCTAAAAAATGGCTTAAAGAATTTAGGGAAAGAGGGGCGATCAAAATTTATTACACTGGCGGTGAGCCTTTAATGTATAGTAATTTATACAAATTATTGCAGTATGGTAAAGAATTGAAATTAAAACAAATAATAATTACTAATGGATATTTACTGAAAAAAAATTCTGTGCTAGATTACATAGATGGTCTAGGAATATCTCTACATGGAACCGCAACAACGCATGACAATTTAGTTGGAGTAAAAAATGCACATAACCAGGTAGTTGCAAACTTAAAATGGGTGAAAGAAAATTATCCCCAAATAGGTATATCTTTAAACTATACCGTTAGTGAATTAAATTTTGACTATAAGAATATGAAATCAGTTGCGGATATCTCAAAACAATATAATACAGAACTTCATATTGCAAGAATTAATTATATCGGCAGAGGTGAGCCGAAAAAAATTCAAGATGTAAATAAGTTATGTGAATTTGTTGACAATTTACGAAGCCAAAACTATAAAGTCAAAATCAGTAATTGCATAATACCTTGTGTAGTTGAAAAAAAATATGATTATTTAACGCATGGTTGTGGAGCAGGAATTACAACTTGTGCAGTTGAAGCGAATGGTGATGTGAAAATTTGTGCAAGTTCAAGTTTAGTATTAGGTAATTTACACAATGATACTTTTGATACTATTTGGAATAATATTTTAAAATGGAAACAAGACCCCAAAATTACATTAATATGTCAAACATGCAAGAAATTTTTACAATGTCGTGGTGGATGCAGAAGTGAAATAAATAATGATTTTAGAAATCAAGTTTGTGATGCTTTATTAATAAATAAAATGCAAAAAATCTGGAGTACTTTGAAAGATAAAAAGTTAAAATATAAATACAATCAAATTATTTGGCAAGGTGAAGATATAATTTTGCCAAATCCTTACCCGAGAATAATTAACAAAAATAGTTTGAAAGTAATCAAATTACTTGATGGAAAATTGACGGGGATTGAAATACAAAAACAATTAAAATTAGACATAAATGAAGAAGACATAAGAGAATTGTTGATAACTTTGTTTATAGACGATTGTATTTTATAAGGAGAAAAAACATGAGAAAATTCAAATTAAGAAAAAATCAATATATTGTTTACTATAAAGAAGATTATTATGTTGTAAATAAATTTACTGCTGATTTTATTGACAAATTAAGTGATAGTAAAAATTTAGATGAACTTGCAAATAAAATGAAAGTTAGTTTAAAAAAAGTAACAAAGCTTGCAAAAAAGTTTTTAATTAAAGAAAAAAAATCGCAGGAATATAGACCAAATTTTGATTTGCCTGGACCTATAAAAGTTCAATGGAAAACCACACAAGTATGCAATTTAAAGTGCAAACATTGTTATCTTGGAAAATTAAATCAAACATGCCTTAGTGAAAATCAAATGCAGGAAATAGTAACTAAATTAATTAATAGTCCTATTAATGAAATCACCTTAACAGGTGGTGAAGTTTTAACAGTAAAAAATATTTTTAGTTATATAAAACAATTTATTGATAATGAAATTTATGTAACTATATTTACAAATGGGACATTGTTAAAACAATTTTTAGAAAATAATGATATTACAAATTTTCAGAAGTATATTAACATTTGTGTAAGCATTGATGGCACTCAAGAATATCATGATGAAATTCGTGGCAAAGGGAATTATGAGAAATCAATAGAAGGAATTAAAAAGGCATTGAGTTTAGGTATAAAAACTACCATAAATACAGTTTTAAATACCATTAATATTTCATCCATTAAAGATATGGTTGTTGAATTGAATGAAATGGGAATTAAATATATTCAATTATCAAATCTTTTAGTTATGGGTAGTGCTGATTTGAAATTAAAACCATCATTTTCACAAGAAGAAAAACTGAAAAAAGAAATAAGTGGACTTGTAAATTCTGCAATATTAAAAAATTTACATATTTGGGTATCAGATAAATCTGGTGAAGATGAAGTTGCAAATAATTACAATTATATTGACGAAAATGGCAAGAAATCTATTGGTAAAGAAAACTGGATTTGCACAGCTGGAATGACAAGAATGACAATAGATTTTCAAGGAGATGTATATTGCTGTCCATTTTGCAAAGAATTTAGAATTGGAAATATTTTATTAAATAATATTGATGAAATATGGAATAATCCTGTTCGTTTTCAATTTCTAAGCTATTTAGCAAAATTTAATAAAGGATCAAGAATGTGTATTTTTAGTAAAAATATGGATATGGTGATATAATGAGTAATTCTTTAGATTTTATGAATGAAATTGCATATTTTTATGATAAAATATGTGAACCTTGCAATAATGAAAGAATTAATTTTTTGCTTAAATATTTAAATAACAAATCAAATTTTATTGATTTATCTTGTTCAACAGGTGAAACAATTTTTAAATTAAATAAAAATTTAAATTGTAAAATGACTGGAATTGATTTTTCTGAAAAGATGATTGAAATATCTAAAACTAAAAATTTTAATAACAAGTCGCAATTTATTACTTTGGATATGAATTTACTTTCAACTTTAAACACAAAATATGATGTAATTTATTCAAATTCAATCAATTGGAATCCAAAATTAGAATTATTCATTAATTCTTTAAAACAGATGGTGCATTGTTTAAGTAGTAAAGGAATAATTATTTTAGATTTACCATATTTAGAAGAAATCGATTTAATTAAGCATTCTGAATATTTTCATTTTAAAAGTTATAAAAATTCTGTTATAGAGAAATTTTCTAAATATTTAAATGTAAAAGATGAAAGTGCAACATTGTTTCAAAGTTACAGTATTTTTGATTTTAAAGCAAGAAATGAGTTTCGGTATTCCTGTTATTTGGATATATTAAAACTCAAAATTAAAACAATTAATGATATTCTTAATGACATAAATTTAACAATAGAGGAAATTTTTTATAATTATGACACCGATTGCACAAAAAAGTTCAATTATCAATTAATAATAAAAAGGAAATCCTTGTGAAAATAGGGTTATTTGATCTGGGACTTGGTGGAATTTCAATAGTTAAAAACTTAAAAAAAAAGTTTAATCATCATTATATATTTGCTTGCAATTCATTAAAAGAGTTGCCTTATAATGATGATAACTTATTAATTGTTTCAAAAAAAAGTATTGAATTTTTAATTGCCAAAGAATGTTCTGTAATTGTTATTGCTTGTTTTACTATTTCATCAAATATAGGTGAAAAAATAAAAAATTTATATCCAAATATAAAATTTATTTTAAATTTGATTGATAATAAATTTAATAAATATAATAAACAATACTTAATTTTAACAACGAATGGTGGAATGCACTCTAACTTGATTAAAAATTTAAATGCTAAAAACATTCATATTGTTTGCACACCAAAACTTGCTAAAATAATTGAAGAAGATAAACTAAATGCGATTAATTACTTGAGAATGATTATAACACAAAAGTATGATTATATTATTTTAGGATGTTCGCATTATTATTTTATTAAAAAAGAAATAGCCAAAGCATTTTCTGCAAAAGTTATAACATATGAAAAGCAAATTGCGAATGAATTAAAAACTGAAAAACAAGAAAAGTTACAATTAGAAGTTTATAATTTAGATAATAATTTAAATTTTAATAAATTTATTAAGGAAGTTATATGATCGCGTTAAGAAAAGATTGTAGTTTAAAAGACACAATAAAAAATATAAAAAATATACTCAAAAAAAATAATATTAAAGTAAAGTATAAGTATTATTCATTTAATAATATATTTTTTTCAGTTAGAGTTTTTTTAAAAAATTTTCAGACAATCGGAACCAATGGAAAGGGTTTAACAAAAAAACAAGCGTTAGCAAGTGGTTTAAGTGAATTTATGGAAAGATTGCAAAATAAAACTTTAATTCTACCTTTTTTCACTATTAAAGTAAAAGAAAACGAATTATTTTTTAAACATACTGAATTAAAAGATCAAAGCGATGAACAAAAAATTATAATCAAGGAATTATTGGAAGAAAGTAAAATTAGCAATGCTGAAGCTATATTTCAAGTAAAGAACTATAATCTATATTTAGAATATCATGATGTAATAAACGAAAAAAAAATATTTTTGCCATATTACTTAATTAAGAATTTAAGTTACACGAATGGGATGTGTGCTGGGAACACTTACTTTGAAGCAGTTAATCAAGGCATATTTGAAATTTTTGAAAGACATTGTCTTAAAAATACATTATATTATGGTCAAGATGTTAATATAATTAATAAAAATCAATTATTAAATTTATCTATTTATAGTGAAATTAAAAAAATAGAAAATATGGGATATAACGTAAATATAATTGATTTAAGTTGTAAAATATTCCCTGTAATAGGAGTATTGATTGAACGCAATAAAGATAAAAAATATTTATTTGCTTGTGCAAGTGATTTTAATATTGATATAGCCATTCAAAGATGTTTGACAGAAATGTTTCAAGGCTTAAAACTAGAGAACATAGAGCATAAATTAAAATCTAAAAAATTAGAAATGGTATTTAACTATAGCAATTTTTATGAAGCATATAAAAATAACAATGCTATGTTACCAAAAAATTTTTTTGAAAATAGAAAATCTATAAATTTAAAAAATTTACCCTTTAAGAATGTAATATCTAACCAAGAATGCTTAAACGAAAATTTAAAATTATTAGAAAAAAATAATTATAAGATTTACATATTAGACAATTCAATTTTAAATTATCCCGCTTTTCAAGTAGTAATTCCTAGGTTGTCAACTATCAACATTTTAAAATTGAAAGAAATTGAAATTCAAAAAGAAATACCCTTTTTAAAAAAATGTTATTATAATATTAATAATTTAAAACAAGATGATGCTAAAAGTTTTGTCGATTTGTTAATTAAGATAAACAACGAATATAAAGATTTTATTCCAAATTTAAACACATTATTAAAAATTACAAAATTTTTCAAACAAAGTAGTAATATTACATTACTAGGACTCGCATTATTTGTAAGTGTTAAATATGATTTAGATAACCAAGAGGTTATATGTAATATTTTAAAAATAAAAGACAAGAGTAAGTTAATAAATTCGGTTAAAAAGTTATCATTACAATTCCCAACTTGTCCCAATTGTGATAAATGCAAAATTAAAAATAATTGTGGATACAAAATTTGGTATAAAATGTATAATAAAATTTATACTAAATGTTAATAATAATATAAATGCTATTATTTGCTGAAGCAATGCCTTTGGCATTTAATTTTGGATATAAATGAAATACATTGTTTACATAGCAGGCAATCATGTCTGCATTTTTTATTCTATGATTTAATGATAATTAGTAAGCATATTTATCTAAATTAAAAAAGTAGATTTTCGAATCTATAAGAAAATAAAATTTATGCGTTAATTTTTTTTTAAAATAATATTGTAATTTGTTTTAATTAATGTTATAATACAATAAAAGAGGTTGGAAAATGTTTTCGGACGAATTGTCTACATTATTTACTGAAATGGATGCGACTGTTATTGTTTTTCTTGTTGTGGGAATTATACTTTGTTTAATTGAGATTTTTACTCCAGGATTTGGGGTGTTTGGAATATGTGGAATGCTTAGTTTAGCAGTTGGCATAATTATTCGAATGGTAAATGGCGGAAGCGTTTCGCAACTTATAATACTAATTACTATTATAATTTTGATTTTAATCTTATCATTATTTATCATGATTTGGTCTTCAAAATCTGGCTTAATTAGTTACACTCCATTAATTTTAAAAGAAACCGTATTGCCACGCGATTATAATAAACCAAATTTAATATATGGTGATTTAATTGGCAAAATTGGGATAACTATTACTGATTGCAGACCAGTTGGAAAAGTTTTGATAAATGATATAGAATATGAAGTTATTTCAACAAGAGGATTTTTGATTAAAGGCGTTGAAGTGGAAGTATCAGAAGTTGAAGGAACAAAAATATTAGTAAAACCATTATAAATAAAGGAGAAAAATATGATTACAAATTTATTAATTTCTGACACATTGTTGTATGGAATTGTGGGATTGTCAATTCTGCTTGTCATTATTATTGTAATTGCGGCACTTTTACCATTTAAACTTTGGTTCAGAGCATTGGTATCGGGTTCATATGTATCAATGACGAGAATGATTGGTATGAAACTTAGAAAAGTAGATATTGAAATGATAGTCAATGCTTATATTTGTGCAAAAAAAGCAGGTCTTAATCTAAACATTAATGAATTAGAAACTCATTATATGGCAGGTGGAGATGTTAATAAAGTTGTATATGCCTTAATTAGTGCACATAGTGCACGTATTCCACTTGATTGTGATACAGCAAAAGCGATTGACTTAGCTGGTCGTGATGTTTTGGAAGCTATTCAAAGTAGTGTAACACCAAAAGTTATTGAAACTCCTGTTATTGCAGCAATTGCAAAAGATGGTATTGAGTTAAGAGTTAGTGCAAGAATTACTTTACGTGCAAACATTGGCAGATTAATTGGTGGTGCAGGGGAAGAAACAATTATTGCTCGAGTTTGCCAAGGAATTGTTACAACCGTTGGTATGAGTGAAGACCATCAAAAGATATTAGAAAATCCAGACATGATTTCTAATACAGTATTAACAAAAGGGCTAGATGGCGGAACGGCATTTGAAATTTTATCATTAGATATAGCAGATATTGATGTCGGGGCAAACATTGGAGCAAAATTAAAAATTGACAGAGCAGATGCAGACAAAAAAATTGCACAAGCGCAAGCAGAGCAAAGACGAGCTATGGCACAAGCGGCAGAGCAAGAAATGATTGCTAAAACACAAGATATGAAGGCACAAGTATTGTTAGCTGAATCAGAAGTTCCTAGAGCAATGGCAGATGCATTCAGAAATGGTAAACTTGGAATTATGGATTACTATAGAATGCAAAATGTTGTTGCTGACACATCTATGAGAAATTCTCTTGCAGGCACTGAAAAAAAAGCAATTTCAGCACCAAGTGATGATAACAAATCAGATGACGATAAGAAAAAGCCATCAAATTAATTAGCGAGGATCGATTATGAATTCTATTTTTATTATAGCAATTGGAGTAGTTGTAATATTGTATTTGACTTTTGTTTTTCTTAATATGAGATTTCAAAATAAGCAAAAGTTAAAGAATAATGATGAAAAAAAATCAGATAAAAAAATTGAAATTAAAGCGAAAATTCCAAAAGAAAAAAAAGTTAAAAAAGAAAAAGTTAAAAAGAATGATTATTTTATTCGACCAAAGGATGTCGTTAATTCTGTAAAGCCTGCACAAAATCCTGCTTATAAAACCTTTTCTATGCCTTCAAGGCTGAAAGAGGGTGAAAGTAATAATAATAATATTGAAAAAGAAAATAAAGAAGAAGAAAAAGAAGAAACGAAACTTGACGAGGCAGAAAAGGCAACATTAGAAAAAAAGAATGAAACGTTCTCAAGTGAAATTAATGGCTTATCACCAGAAATGAAAGCTTTATTATTTGGTGACGTTTTAAATAAAAAATATTAGAATTATAAAATAATATAAATAATTAATATTGGTTTCAAAGTAGTTCTAATTGAACTTTGTTTGCAAAAAAAACTGAAAGAAACAAAAAATCAAACAAAATAAAAAAATAGATAAATACTAATCTAAATCTTTATTATTAAAATAAATCTAATAAAAATTTTTATTATAGTGATATTTTATAATAAAAAAAAGCAGGCAAATAATTTGGCCTGCTTTTTAATTAACAATATAAATAAGTTTCGTTAATAATATAACATTAAGTAATAATGCTATATAATCATACCTTTGTTTAAAAACTGTGCACGTGGTATTGTGGTGCCGAAGGAGGGGGTCGAACCCTCATGAAGTTGCCCTCGCAAGATTTTGAGTCTTGTGCGTCTGCCATTTCGCCACTTCGGCATAAAATAATTATTTAATTTTAAAATACAATAATTTACTTTCAATAATTTTTGTAAATTGCTTACTATAAGTTGTATAGCAATAATACTTTCAATAATTTTTGTAAATTGCTTACTATAAGTTAAATAACTCAATTTAACATTAATTATTATAGCATATTGTTTTTTTATTTACAAGCACAATTATAATAATTTTAGTAAATTTTTATGATTAAATACATTACGATAATTTTTAATTAAGCATATAATTATATATTATTTT
>Ga0172378_10003326_pt1 | contig 15150 bp, 10 predicted proteins | sample GrowelOW332metaG_FD_119755 | JGI IMG/M metagenome (GOLD analysis project Ga0172378, IMG submission 119755) | Groundwater microbial communities from an aquifer near a municipal landfill in Southern Ontario, Canada - Pumphouse #3_1 metaG | ecosystem: Environmental > Aquatic > Deep subsurface >... | reverse complement strand
CGCTTAATGCGCAAGAAATAGAGTTTTGAAAAGGATAGTATGATGAAACCGAATGCTTATATTGCCTTGGATCTGGAAACGACCGGACTTGATTTTGAACACGATGAAATTATCGAAGTCGCTTTGGAGCGCTTCGAAAATGGAATTGCTGTAGAGAACAAGGACTTCCTTGTGAAACCCAAGCAGTCTCTTCGCCCTTTTATCGCGAAGCTCACGGGTATTTCGGATGCGGATCTTGCCCTTGCGAAGGACTTTGCTTCTGTGGCAGGTGAAATCCGCGTATTCCTCGGCGACTATCCGATTGTCGCGCATAACGCTCTTTTTGATTCAAAATTTTTGAAAAGCGCTTTTGCGAATGTCGGTATTTCCATCGATTCGACGCCTGTGTTCGATACGCTTACGCTTTCCCGCATTGCTTATAGGTCCGTTCCTAATCATAAATTGGAAACGCTCGTTTCTTACTTGAATATTGAACGCGAATGTGCGCATCGCGCTTTGCCGGATGCAGATGCCTGCGGGAAGCTCTTCTGGTCCGCTCTTGCTGAATTGGAAAAATTGGATGATTTCTCCAAGTATTATTTGGCGAAGCTTGCAAAAGGGACTGTCTGGGAAAGCGTGTTTGACGATTGTGAAACTTCGCACGAAGATGTTCATCCTTTGGATCCGCAAGATGTCTCTCTTCCAGAGCCTTCAAGCGGTCGCTTGCCGAGAGTTCGCGAATTCTTCGCCAAGGATGGAAAGCTTTCTTCGGTTATCCCCAACTATGTACCGCGCCCTTCGCAGATGGATTATGCAGATGTTGTGGAGCGCAATATGTACAAAGGCGGAATTTCGGTTCTGGAAGCGGGTACCGGTACAGGCAAAACGCTTGCTTATTTGATTCCTGCGGCACTGAAGGCTGCTTCGGGCGAACGAGTGGTGATCAGTACGGCATCCCGAGCTTTGGAAGAGCAGCTTTTCCAGCACGATTTCCCTGCGATTGCCAAGCTCTTTGATGGCAAAGTTTCTCCGGTAGTTCTCAAGGGACGCTCCAATTACCTCTGTCTTCGCAAGTTCTCGGAACATTTGAATTCTCCGGACGTGCTGCTTTCTCCAGATGAGCGCGAATCGTTTATGACGCTTATTCCTTGGGTAGAACATACGAGGACGGGCGATGGCAATGAAAATTCAGGGTTCAATCTTTCGCGCAATCGCCTTTTATGGAATAAAGTAGCAAGCGATGCCTCCACTTGCATCGGCGAACGCTGCCCGTTCTATTCAAAGTGTTATGGCCTAGGTGCCCGCCGCCGCGCTGCTAAGGCGAATCTCCTCTTTATCAATCATTCTCTTTTCCTTTCAGATCTATCGCTGGATTTTGCGCTGCTTCCGACTTATGAACATATCGTATTTGATGAAGCGCATCGCTTGCCCTCTATGAGCCATTCAAATTTTGGAAAAAGTCTGCGGTTTTTCCGCTTGCGGAACATTACCAAAATTCTTGTGCACCCCAAAGCCGAGGACAAGGGGCTCATCGCCGAACTCGAGCTTCGCCTCAGATCAAGTGATTCCCCTACCGAAAATTTGGATAAGTGCGCGAAGCTTCGCGCGGCCGTGCTTGAAAGTGAAAAGCAGCTCCACCGCTTCTTTCTCAAACTGGGGAAGAAAGTCTTCAAGAACAAACCGGATGGTTTCCGCTACGTGAACGGCATCCTTGCGGAATTTGATGCGGATCCGAAGCCGGTGCTGGATGCCTGTTCTTCCATCAAAGCGCTTTCGGAACCTCTTTGCTCCGTTTTGCGCGACAATAAGGAGTTTGTAGAACTCTCTCGCAATTTGGAAGGCGCTGTAACGGAAATTGGCCGTTTTGCGGAAGATTTCGATTTTATCACGAAGGCGGGCAAGGATGATTGGGTATTCTATATGGAAGAACCCGGCAATCCGCATACCATAATTCTTCACGCGGTTCCGCTTCTTCCCGGCAAAACGTGGGCGGGCAAGTTCTATCCTTGGATCAAGAGCGCGACTTTTACTTCTGCGACGCTTTCTGTGCAGGGATCGTTTGACTATTTTGAGCAGCGGATGGGTATGAAGGAAGAGTCCCTTCCTATAGCGAAGCTCCCCTTTGTCCGCACTTACGAATCTGCGTTCGATGTGAATTCCAAACGCAAAGTTATCATCGCCGATTTTCTTCCGAAGCCCGGTACACCGGAATTCCAGCAGGCTTTGGAAGAAACTCTTTGTGCGATCCTTCCTCAAAACAAGAAGAATGCGCTTGCTTTGTTTACGAGCATTTCCAGTATGACCAAGGTGCACGATGTGCTTGCTCCTCTGTTTGCTGAAAAGGATAAATTACTGCTTTGCCAGCATCTTGATGGTGGTATGGATAGCTTGGTGGAAATGTTCCGCAAAAAACGCGAAGCGTGTCTCTTGGGTTCTCAAGTGTTCTGGGAAGGAATTGACCTTCCGGACGAGGCCCTTGAACTTTTGGTGATTCCAAAGCTTCCTTTCCCCAATCCTGGCGATCCTCTTGTGGCGGCACTTGCTTCTAAGATGAAGGAGGCTGGTGAAAATGCTTTCAAGAGCCTTTTTGTCCCCGAAGCCGTGCTTGAACTCCGGCAGGGTTTGGGACGGCTCATCCGCGGCGAATCGGATTCGGGAACGGTTCTCTTCTTTGATAACAGGCTCATCCGCGAATCTTACGGCAAGAGCTTTACACGTCTCTGGGGCGGTAAGCACGAAGTCGTCAAAGATTTGAAAGAACTCAAAGAAAAACTTTCCTTACCTCTATAAGGCCCAAAATTTTACTATTTTTGGCCCCCGTCTTGGGAGGCTCAATGCTTGCTTTACAAAATTTTCTTTCTGGCATGTCCAAACCGCAACTTAAGGAAATGCACGCTAAGGCGTATAGCAGTAAAGGCCTTTTGAACAATGCCAAAATTCTTTCTGAAACTATCGCTTTTTTCGTTGATGTCAAGCGGTTTGAGTCTTTTTATGCATCGCTGGAAGATTGGCAAAGAATTTGTCTTTTCCTCATTTACCGGAGCGAAAGCCGCGGACTTGAAATGAATGAAATCCGCCTGGCTGTTCCCACGGAAAAGAGGGAGGCTGTTGAAATGTTTTTGTTCGATGCCGCTAAGGATCTTTATATCTGGCGTCGCAAGAATGATTATGGAGCCTACACTTATCTCGGCTTTGAAGACTTTTTAGCTTGCTTGCTCCCTAGGGAAGAAACCAAGGCTCCGGCGGAGGCAAAATTCTTCAGTTATGAAGATATGCTCATCTGGCATTTGTGCGAGATGCTTTCCTTTGTGCGCTTGGGGAAAATGAAGATGAACGGAACGGGAAATCTGCACCGCCGTTCCCTTCAAATTTGCGAGGAAGCTTTTGCTTATTCCAAGGCTCTTTCTCCTGATGTGGCGCGGGATGAACCGGTCGTCCTTATGGAATTCCTTTCGGACAATCATTGGATTGTGCAGCGCGGTTCTGAGTTGAATGTGACGGATGAAGCCCTTGAATTCTTGCGCCACAATGGATTCCGGCTCCGCAATGAGTTTTTGGAGTGGTGGATTTCCCGCCGCTTCCATGGAGATGTGGAGTTCTTTAAGCATATTTTGCTCTCTATAAAGAATGATGAATCGGCGCTTTCCGCTTTGCGCCTGCTTTGGATTTTAGATCCGTCTACGCGTCTTTCGAATGCCGCTGAATTTGATTGGAATTTGTTGCCGAAGCCCCTCGGTGAATTATGGCTGATGGGAATGCTCGATTTTTCTGTTTCTAGAGGAGCGGTCGCCTTTGTCCGGTTGAGTTCTTTTGCAAATGAATGGCTTTTTTCTACAGTTTCTCCGATGCTTGGCGCGCAAGTTTCATCCTTGCCCAATTTTGAGCTCATTGTTTCGGTCAAGAGTGCGCCGAGAGTTCTCTTTATGGCGGCATCTCTTGCGGAGATCAAGAACGACGAACCTTATCTCCGTTTTGCGATAACCCGAGATTCTTATTTAGCGGGATTAAAAACGGGTTTTGATAAGACTTCTGCAGAAAATTTTGAGACGTGGATTGGAGCTCCGGTGAATGTTTCTTCTGCGATGAAAGAATGGGCCGCCTGCTATTTTGATTCGTCTTTCAGTACGGTGCGGTTTCTTAAAATTGCGAATGCTGAAACCCGGGAGGCCCTTTGCAAATTTCCACAGTTTATGGAAATGGTGGATGAAGCCGTTTCCGGCTATGGTTTCATTATTAAGGTCAGATTTGAAACGAAAATTCGCGAACTTCTTAAGCATTACGGTTTGGAACCTGCTGCAATAAAAGAAGAGGAACCTGTACAGGCATTCAGGAGTACGGATTGGAACAAGGCTTTTTGGCTCAAGTGGACGGAAAACGGAACTCCTGATTATGCGTTCAAACCGGAATTGGACGGTTCATCCGTATCGATTGCTTTGGATTCTACCAAATACGGTGGCGATTTTCAAAAATTTGAGATGTTTGACCTTTTCAAGGTGCTCCGGTATGCGCGCTCTATGAATGCGACGCTTGAAGCCCATTTGCGTGAGGCGGATGATAAATTTTCCCCGCTTCCGCCGGAAGCCAAATTCAAGATTGAAGAATTGCATCTTTCAAAAGTTCCGTTTATGGCAAAGGCTATGATGGAACCGGATGGAAATTCTTTTGATTTGCCCCTTTCTTCGATTGTTGAAATTCGCCTGCTCCGTTCCAAAGCTTAAGCTTTGACTATATTGGGGTAGTATGAGTTTTGTCCATCTTCAGGTTCATTCCGAATTTTCCATTTTGCAAGCTTCTGCGCGCTTGGATGATATCCTTGCGGCTGCAGCTGCGGACAATGCGCCCGCTGTGGCGCTTACCGACAATGGCAATATGTTCGGTACTTTGGAATTTCAGGAGCGCGGCAAGGATTTTAATAAAAAGCGCAAAGAGGCTGGGCTCCCTCCTCTCAAGACAATTATTGGCTGTCATATTTACGTAGATGCTCAGGGTGCGAGTCCAAGAGATTTGGATTCGTTCGAACGCCTTACCCTTCTCGTAGAAAATAAGGAAGGCTATTATAATCTTCTCCGCATAGTCAGCTACCGCTATGAAGATTCTTCCCGCTGGTCGGAAGTTCCTTCGGTACCTCTGGATGTTGTTGAGGCCCATAAAGTAGGCCTTTTTGCCATTGCCGGCGATTTTTTCAGCCGCTATGGAGTGAACGCCGCTGCGGGTCGTGAAAAACCGGCGCGGGCTTACATCGAGGCTCTCGATAAAATTTTTGATCATGATCATTTCTATTTGTCCCTTTGCGATAATGGAATTGAAGCTCAGCGCACGGTCAATCTCTTTACGATTTCGCTTGCGAAAGAACTGGGACGCGAACTTGTCGCCGTTAATGACGTGCATTATTCCAGGCGTGAAGATTCTTTGGCGCATAAGGCGCTCCGCTGTATTTCGCTTGTAGAAAAGCTGAAGGAATTTGACGATAAGCGGTTCCCTACGGATCAGTTTCATTTTCGCACGGAAATGGAGATGCAGGAACTCTTTGGAAATGTTCCTAATGCGCTAGAAAATACAGTAAAAATTGCAGAGCGCTGCAATTTTTCCGTGCGCACCGGAATCGGCGACGATTTCTGGCCCAAGTACAAAATTCCCGAAGGTTTTGCTGATGCGGACGATTACCTTCGCCACCTCTGTGAAGAACGCGTTTCCAAGCGTTACGATGAGGTGACGGATCAAGTAAAGAAGCAGATGGAGTATGAGCTGGAAACCATTAAAAAGATGAACGTCGCCGGCTATCTTCTCATTGTCTGGGATTTTATCAACTGGTCGCGTGAGCACGGAATTCCCGTGGGCCCGGGGCGTGGATCTGCTGCGGGTTCCATCGTCACCTATATTATCGGCATAACGGACATCGATCCCTTAAAATTCGGCCTCCTTTTTGAACGCTTCCTGAACCCGGAACGTGTGAGCATGCCTGATATCGATACGGATATTGCGGATAGGGACCGCAGTCGCGTCATTGATTATGTGACAGGCAAGTATGGCGCCGAATGCGTAGGCCAGATCGTCACTTATGGAATGCTCAAGTCCAAGGCCGTCATCAAGGATGTCGGACGTGTGCTCGGCGTTTCGATTCAAGATGTAAATTCCATCATCCGGCTTTTCCCGCAGAGGGTTCTTAATTTCAGCTTGCGGGATGCGTGGACGGGCAAGGACAAAAAAAATCGCCCCATCGCTCCCGATTATGATCCGGCTCCACTGCAAGCGCTGGTGAACGGGCGCAAGAGTTTCCAGGAATTGTGGGGAATAGCCGTTAAATTGGAAGACCTTCCGCGTCAGACAGGCGTACACGCGTGCGCCGTGGTCATTACGCCTACTCCCATGTGGAACTTGGCTCCGCTTTATCGTGCGACTCCGTCAGATACGCCGGTTGTGATGTACGATAAGCATTACGCGGAAACGATCGGCCTCTTGAAAATGGACTTTCTCGGCCTCATTAACTTGTCCATCATCCAAGATACGGTTTCCCTTGTTAAACAGACCCGCGGAATAGAACTTGACATGAGCAGGATCTCGCTCGACGATAAAGAAACCTATGAGCTCCTCGGCAGGGGAATGACTACTGCGGTTTTCCAGTTTGAATCTCCCGGCATGCAGAAATATCTGCGGGAACTTAAACCTTCGCGCATCGGCGACCTTATCGCAATGAACGCCCTTTATCGCCCGGGGCCTATTGATCAGATTCCACATTTCATTGCCCGTAAAATAGGCAAGGAACCCATCGACTGCTATCACAAGGATCTGGAGCCTGTCCTTTCGGAAACCTACGGCGTCATTGTGTATCAGGAACAGGTGATGAAGCTCGCTCAAATTTTGGGCGGCTACACGCTCGGCGGTGCAGACAATATCCGCCGCATTATGGCGAAGAAGATGCCGGAAAAGATGGCAAAGCTCGAACCGGAATTTTTTGAGAAATGCCTTGCCAATGGCTATGAAAAGTCGATGATTAAGAAGGTGTGGGATGCAGTGCTTCCGTTCTGCGGATATGCATTCAACAAAAGTCATGCCGCCGCTTATGCTTATGTCGCTTATCAGACAGCTTATCTAAAGACTCATTTCAGCGCAGAATATATGGCGGCTTCGATGACCGCAAAAATGTCCAAGACAGAAGACATTGTGACGGTTGTTCAAGAATGCAAGCGGATGGGCATAGTAGTCCTTGCGCCGGACATTAACACTTCGCTTGGCATTTTCTCTGCCAATTCCAAGGGGCAGATCATCTATGGTTTGGCCGGCATCCGCAATGTTGGACTTCCGATTATCGAAGATGTTGTCGCAGAACGGGAATTGCATGGTCCTTATAAGGATCTTTTTGAACTTTGCAAGCGCGTGGGCGATTATCAGGCGACGTTCTCGGAAAAACATGCCCCTCTCAACCGCAAGACGCTTGAAAGTTTGGTGATGGCTGGAGCTTTGGATAAACTTTCTCCCACGGGTCCTAACCGGCCGACTTTGATGGCGAGCGTCGAAAAGGCATTGGATGTTGCCGCCCGTTACCGCAAGGAACAGGATGCCGGGCAGGTCTCGCTTTTTGATATGGGTGGAGAATCTTCTGTGCGGATGGATGAGTCTCTCGAAGATGCACAGCCTTGGAGCCTTGTAGAGCTGTTGAACAAGGAACGTGAAGTCCTCGGGCATTACCTTTCTGCACATCCGCTTGACGAATGCCGTCCAGAACTCCGCGGGTTTACGACGACGAGTCTTGCAGAAAGCGAACTATCGGAAATACCGGTTAAATCCATCGTGTGTGTCGGTGGAATTGTAACCAAACTTCGTTCGCTTCAAAGCAAAAAGGATGAAACGAAAACGTTTGGCGCCGGAACGATTCAGGATTTCCACGGAGAAATATCCGTCTTTTTCTCAGGAGATGTCTGGGAACAGAGCCGTGATCGCATTGCAATTGATGATCGCGTCCTGATTAAGGGGAAGCTTGAAAATCAGCGCGATTCCACGGAATTGCAAATTCGGGTGGAAAAGGCTTATACGATGGATGAAGTCCGCACTAAGTTAGTGAATTTCATACATATTTCCCTTTCCTCGATGGGGCTTGTGGAAGAACGCCTCAAATCGATTTCAGATCGCTTAGAAATGTATCAGGCCTTGCCTGGAGAACACAGTGCAGAAATTGTGTTCCATATAGAAACGCTTTCCGGTTATGAGCACGTTTTGTGTGCACATTCATTTAAAGTCGCTTATACGCCTGAACTTTTGGAATGGCTCCAGAAGGAATTCGACTCGGCGAATGTCTGGGTGTCTGCAAAGATCAAGGGATAATTGGTGAAAAAGCCGTTCATCCTTTTTTGCGCAGGGGAAGACTCCGGGGATGTCCTTGGCGAAGCGTTTGTTCGAAGTGCTATCGCTGAAGGCTTTGATGCCAAAGGTGCGGGCGGGATCCGCATGCAATCGGCGGGGCTCCTTCCGATAGTCCCTTTTGACGATCTTCCCGTGAATGGCTTCGGTGATGTTTTCTTGCATTATTTTCATTTGCGGGAGCATTTCCATATTTTAGCATCGCTCTTGAAAGACCCTTCATGCAAAGGATTTATTGCTGTCGATTATCCTGGATTCAATTTGCGGCTGATGAAAATTGCCGAATGCAATCAAGTCCCTGTCCGCTATGTAGCGCCTCCGCAAATTTGGGCATGGAAAGAAAAGCGGGGTGAACTATTTAAGGGCAAAGAGGTGTATGTCCTTTTTGACTTTGAGCGCGAAGTATATGAAAAGTTCGGTGCTTCCGTAAAAATGCTCGCGCATCCTTTTGACAGCATCCGTAAAAGTGTCAATGTCCCTTGCCGTACAAAGAAAATTTTCTTGTTCCCCGGAAGCCGGATGTCCCAAGCTTTCCGCAATGTGGAACTTTACCGGGGAATTGCCACCGTTTTAAAAAAGGAAGGATTCGATCCTTCTTTTGTCGCTTCCCGGGAATTGCTTCTCGGTTCGTTGAAAGAAAAATTATCGGGAGAATTTCCCGTATTGCTGTCGCCTTCCGATTCGCAAAAGCGCTACGAACTTTTTGCATCCGCGTCGTTTGCATTTGCTGTTCCGGGCTCGTCAATTGTCGAGATGCATAAAGCGGGCGTCAGGTCTATTGCCGTTTCGCGGATAGAGCCCTTGACTTATCTTTTGGGAAAACTTTTCTTGAAGACGAAATTTTTGACGGTACCGAATATTGAAGCCGTGCGAAAGGGGGATGTCCCACCGGTTCCAGAGTATGTCTTTCCTTCCTGTCAGAGCGTTTTTTCGCAGATCGGTCGTGTTCTTTCTGCATTTCACAGCATAAAACTCTGAAAACTAGAGCGTTTTAAGTATTTTTGAAACATTATGGCTTTTCTTTTTATCGCTGTCTTTTTTTGCTTGGCTTGTTCCGCTTTTTGCTCACTCACCGAAGCGGCTTTTTATAGCTTTCCGGCTTCATCCATTGAAGGGCTTGTAAAAAGAGGAGCCTTTTCTGCAAAGTACATTGCTCACGTGAAGAGCCATATTGACAGGTACATCGCGAGCGTCCTTATATTTAATACAGTTGCCAATACGGCGGGCGTTTCCATTGCGACTTCCGTCGCTGTAGCTCATTTCAGTCTCCGCATACAAATTCTCCTTCCGGTTGTGATGTCCGTGCTAATTCTTCTCTTTGGCGAAATTACTCCCAAGACGATCGGTGTCAAACAGGCGAAAAAGGTCGCTCCGATTTGTGCCGTGCCGATGTATTATATCACGGTTTTTCTCGGCTGGACGGGCCTTATCAAACTTTGTATGACAATTACTAACCGCTGGACTCGCAAGAAATCCGAAGATCCGGAAGTGAGTGTGGAAGACATCAACAGTTTGGTCAATTTAGGCCTCCGCGATGAAGTTCTCGACCGCCAGCAAGCCGCCGTCATCAAGAATATCCTCGCTCTCAAGTCGGTTACCGTCCGCAAAATTATGACTCCGCGGCAAGTCGCCTTTGCGTTGCCTTTAAATAGCACAATTGGAGCCGAGATAGACAAAAACCCGAATTGGCCCTATTCCCGCATACCTGTTTATGACAAAAACCGCGAAAAGTGGGAAGGCATCATTTTGCGCCGCGATGTCTATAACCATTTGGCTGAGGGTGAACGCGACATTCCTCTCCGCAAATTGATGCGGCCCATCCAATTTGTTCCCGATAGTCTTACTTTGGACAAGCTACTCCTCCGTTTCTTAAAGCAGCGTGGCCATATTGTCGCTGTAGTTGATGAATGGGGCTCTATTGCAGGGCTAGCATCTCTCGAAGATGTGCTCGAAGAAATCCTCGGACGGGAAATAGTCGATGAATTTGACGTAGCGGTGGACTTGCAAGAACACGCCCGCCGCAAGAGCAAGGCGTTGGCTTTTCTCAAGGAACATGAACGGGAAACGAGGCATCGGGGATGATTCACGAGATCGGTTTGCATCAAATGCACAATGAGTTCCGCAAGCAAATGCCGAAACCTTCGGATTATGTAATTTATTGCGAAGGTTCCAAGGTGCTTCTCCGCAAAGAGGCGGAGAATTATGCGATTCCCAAAATTTTTGAAGTAGAAAAAATTTGTCCTGGATCTTCCGCAAAATTTCACTATCTCTTTTCGATTGATGATTCCGCTTATTTTTCAGCGGATGAAAATTGGGCTTTGGGAAATGCCGGTTACGAAATGACTTCCGATAGGGCTTTCCGCCGGTTTGAAGACTTGACCCTTGCCTTGGGTGGTGTTACTGCCGCGCATATTTCCCGCTGGGAAAATTCCAACCGCTTTTGCGGTCATTGCGGCTCATTGATGTCGCGGAGTGAAATTGAGCGAGCTTTTATTTGCAAGAAGTGTGGCGAAGTCGTATATCCGAAAATTTCGCCGGTCGTTATCGTTTCTGTCACGGACGGCGATAAACTACTCATGGCGCGCAATCTGAATAATCCAGATCTCAAGCGCTATTTAATTTCGGGCTTTGTCGATGTCGGTGAAAGCCTAGAACAGGCCGTTGCCCGTGAAGTCAAGGAAGAAACCGGCGTATCTATCCGAAACATCCGCTACATATCTAGCCAGCCGTGGGGATTTTCCAATTCGCTAATTGCGGGTTTTACCGCAGAACTTTCTGGGGATCCATCCATACGTGTGCAGCAATCGGAACTCGCTGAAGCCCTTTGGGTGAGCCGCAAGGATATTCCCGATTACGATGGCCGCTTGAGCATTTCGGGGCTCATGATCAAGCGTTTCAAAGATGGTACATTATGATCGATTTTATCGGCGATGTCCATGGGCATAGCGACCGCTTGGAGACGCTTCTCAAGCGTTTAGGCTACTGCAAGGAATCGGGCGTTTACCGCCATCCTACAAATAAGGCGATCTTCCTCGGCGATTACATCGACCGCGGGCCGGATGTGCGCGGAGCTGTGAACATAGTCCGCCATATGGTGGAGGCGGGTTCCGCGCAGGCTCTTCTCGGGAATCATGAATTCAATGCTCTTTGCTTTTGGCAAAAGAAGAAAGAGGGCGGTTACCTCCGGGATCACAGCATTAACAAGATACTCATCCACGTTAAAACGCTTGAAGCTTATCAGCACGCACAAGAAGAATTCCAGGATGTCCTTTCTTGGTTCTTGACGCTCCCTCTTTTTATTGAAGCGCCTGAATTTCGGGCAGAGCATGCTTGCTTTGATGAGGGGGCTGTTAAAATTTTAAAAGAGAAAAAGTGTCTCACAATAGGATCTTTTGAAAGAGTACATGAAATTTGCAGTTCTTCTGGAGACCTTTCGGATGCCGTAAATACACTGTTGCAGGGCCCGGAAACGGAACTTTCGGAAAAAGATGCTTTTATTGATAGCGAAGGCATCAGACGTACGCGCACCCGCATCAAATGGTGGGCGGATCCCAAGGGGAAAACACTTCGTGAACTCGCATTTCAACCTGGAGTTGAAATTCCGCCGAATGCGCTTTCTCCTGAAATCCTATCCCGCCATTTTTATGGAGAAAAGGAGCGCCCTGTCTTGTTTGGACATTATTGGCTTAAAGGGAAACCGGAACTTATCCGCAGCAATGTTTGCTGCCTAGACTATAGCGTTGCTTCGTACAAAGGAAATGGGGTACTTGCCGCATACCGCTTTGCGGGCGAAAAGGAACTCCTCGACAAAAATTTAATTTATGTTTAGCCCCTTACATATTTCATCGCTTGCTGTTTGTACCATTCTGTAAAGTCGTGAGCGGAAAGGGGATGCGAAATTAAAAATCCTTGCGCGAAGTCGCATCGCAGGCTCACGAGGCAATCATAAGCCTCTTTCGTTTCCACACCTTCTGCAACGGTAGAGAGCCCGAGCTTGTGCGCAAGTTCTATGGTTGTTGCCACTATGTGAAAAGCCGCTTTACTCTCTGGCAATTTTTTTACAAATGACTGATCTATCTTAATGCAAGAAATGGGGAGTGTCTGGAGGTATTGCAAGGAGGAGAACCCCGTGCCGAAATCGTCGAGTGAGATCGCGATTTTGTTCGAAGAAATTCTTTTCATTTCCTCAATTGTCTTTGATATTTCTAGCATGGGTGAACTTTCCGTGATTTCCAATTCCAAGTTGTCCGTGCTTAAGTTGTGCGAATCCAGCTTGTCTTTAATTTCATCGGCAAATTTGGGCTGAAGCAAGTTATGCGTAGAAATATTGACTGCTGTGGGAATTTTAATACCGAGAGATTCCCAAGAGGACGCTTGATCCATTACTTGGTCCAGGGCAAAATTTGTTACGGATCGTATCAGCGTACTCTGTTCTGCTGTCGGAATAAATGAGGCGGGAGGAATATTGCCGAGTTTCGGGTGATTCCACCGGATGAGGGCTTCCGCACTTTTAACGATACCTGTAGAAAGTTCCACTTTCGGCTGATAATACATAGAAAGCTGACCCGTTGATAGCGCTTCTTTTAACTCGCCCAGTATTTGCAAATTTTTTTTGATGCTTTTGCCGATACTTGTGTTATAGGCTGTGCATTTTTCTGTACTTTTATTGGAAAGAAATAACGCTTCTTCTGCTTTTTGAATGGCTTCATCTCCGAGTTCGTCGGCATTATTGAAGATAAAATAACCCATCTTTATATTGACATAGACGGAAATCCCATTAAAGTAGAAAGGATTTAAAAAACGGGTCTTTAAACTTTCAATAAGGAGTTCCAAGGATTGCTCATCTTCTTTTTCCAAAACGGCGGCAAGCTCTTTTTCTTGTATCCGGTAGACGGAAAAATTTTTAGGGATAGCGAGGGAAAATCGTTTGGCGTATTCTTTTATGGCAAATTCGATGATGGCAAATCCAAATGCAGATTCCAATTCATCTGCGTTGTTGAAGTTCAAAACAAAAATGGCGAGTTCTTTTTTTTCTTCTGTTTTATTTTGTTGTTCGCAGAGATTTTCGATTTCTGTGACAAGGGCTTGTCTGTTCGGAAGTCTTGAATCCGTATCGTGAGTCGAAAGCCATCTCAGGTGGGAAATGTAAGCTCCTGCAATGTGACTAGCTGTTCCGCTGAAGCCCCCGACAAGGGTAAAGAATATCATCCTCCAGATCCAATTCAGCGAAGTTTGTTCTATTTTAAGACCTACGTCAATGGGCATTACTGGCCCTAGGACGATGCCCGCGATAATTCCGCAAAGAGTTCCCCCTTTGATTCCGAAAAGGAGCCCGGAAAAAATGATGGGGACATACATGAAATGGGAAAAAGAATATTGAAGCCCGTCCATGCTGTAGACAAGTATTACACCTGCTGCCATCATAATGGCAATAAGGGGTAAGGCGAGGAGGCTGATCTTCGCCTGATTTTTATATAGAGCGTTGAAAATTTGGAAGCTTCCCAAAATAAGCTCCTTTAGAAAACATTGATAACGTTTCTGTTTATTTATAAAGATAATCTCAGGTTACATCGAACGTTAAAAGTACGGAAAAAAACACATGATTTTCTTACAGTTAGTAAGCTGAATGTTTAAAAAAGCTTACTTTTCTGAGAAATTAATTAGCATAATTAGTATTATTGATATGATTGGTAGAACTAAAAAACCTTGTTTCAAGGATAAATTATGAAAAAAAGAAAATTTTTCCCTTGTTTTTCCTGATGGGGTTTCTAATTTTGCGCTCGAACTGCAAAGACACTCTAGTCATTGGCAGCAACTTTAGAGGACCGATATGAAAACCATTATGGTGAACCCCAAGACGGTCACGCGCAAGTGGAAGCTCATTGACGCTGAAGGCAAGCCCCTCGGACGCGTCGCGAGTGCTGCTGCCCGTATCTTGATGGGCAAGAACAAGGCTATCTTCTCCCCGAATGTCGACACGGGCGATTTCTTGGTTATCATCAATGCTGGCAAGGTGGGAACCACCGGTAAGAAAGCAGAACAGAAGCAATACTTCCATCACACCGGACATATTGGTGGCGAACGCTGGATTACTTTTGACGCACTCATCAAGAAGCATCCGACTCAGCCGCTTGAAGCTGCGATCTGGGGCATGCTTCCGCATAGCTCCCTTGGCGAGAAGATGATGAAAAAACTCAAAATTTACGCTGGTGCGGAACAGCCGCACACGGCCCAACACCTTGAAACCGTAACGCTTGATTTCTAGGACGGAGGATAAATCTATTACTACTGCAAAAGCAAAGAAGATTTTCCGTGGCACTGGCCGTCGCAAGAACGCCATCGCTGCAGTTATCTTGAAGCCGGGTTCCGGCAAGCGCACCATCAATGGTCGCGATTTTAAGGAATATTTCCATTCCGATGTGCAAAACATGATTGCTAACCTTCCGTTCTCCATTCTCGGCAATGCTGAAGAATGGGACGTTGAAGTCTGCGCCCATGGCGGTGGAATTGCCGGCCAGATGGGTGCTGTCCGCCTTGGCATCTCTCGCGCTCTCGTTGCAAACGATGCAACCTCCAAGAGCCCGCTCAAGAAGGAAGGTCTGATGACCCGCGATGCCCGTGCTGTTGAACGTAAGAAGTTCGGCCGCAAGAAGGCTCGCAAGCACTTCCAGTTCAGCAAGCGTTAATTTGTTTGCGAATAAATGCAAAGGAAGCTCCCGGATTCGGGGGCTTTTTTTGTAGGAGGACAAGAGTTGTTCTTCTGAAGCGGTAAAGCTGTTTTCCGCGTATGGAAATCACAAGTTTGTCTTCTGCGGG
>Ga0172378_10003325_pt1 | contig 15151 bp, 13 predicted proteins | sample GrowelOW332metaG_FD_119755 | JGI IMG/M metagenome (GOLD analysis project Ga0172378, IMG submission 119755) | Groundwater microbial communities from an aquifer near a municipal landfill in Southern Ontario, Canada - Pumphouse #3_1 metaG | ecosystem: Environmental > Aquatic > Deep subsurface >... | reverse complement strand
TTATTTCAATACATGCAGGTGCCGGTGGAACAGAATCGTGTGGCTGGGCTCAAATGTTAGTCAGGATGTATTCCAGATGGATAGAAAATAAAGGATTTCAAATTAACATAGTTGATATATTGGACGGTGATGAAGCTGGAATAAAAAGTATTACTTTTATGATTAAAGGTGAATATGCTTATGGTCTTTTGCAAGCAGAAATTGGTGTTCATAGATTAGTAAGGATTTCACCTTTTGATGCAAATAAGAGAAGACATACATCTTTTGCTTCAGTTGATGTTATACCGGAAGTTGATGATGATATTGAGATTGTAATAGAAGAAAAAGATATTAGAATTGATACTTACAGAGCAAGTGGTGCAGGTGGACAACATGTTAATACCACAGATTCGGCAATTAGAATTACACATTTGCCTACAAATATTGTTGCACAGTCACAAACAGAAAGATCTCAAATAAAAAATAGAGCAACGGCAATGAAATTATTGAAATCAAGACTTTATGAATATGAACAAGATAAAAAAAGAAAATCTTATGAAAAACATTATGATGAGAAAGGTGCGATAGGTTGGGGAAGTCAAATCAGATCTTATGTTTTTATGCCATACCAATTAGTTAAAGACCATAGAACAGAGTATGAAACATCTCAAGTAGATAAGGTTATGGATGGAGATATTGACGAATTTATTAGTCAATATTTAAATTGGAAATTGGGACAAAAAATATAACTTCTTGGGGGGCTATTGTGCAACAATTTAAGTTGTTTATTGATGGTAAGGATGTTGATACTGGAAAATATGAGTATTTTCCTTATGCAGATCAAGTAATTTTGGATTTTAAAAAAACCTACCAAGTTATTACCAAATTAAAGAAAGGTGAATTCGTAGAAGATGTTGATAAATATATTTATGCGAGATATTGTATAGGTGATAATGAACTTAATAAAAAAGCAATAGAATCAGCATATGAAGCAAGTAAAATTTTTAGAAAATTTTCTATATCAAAAAGGAGAAAGATACTTTACGATATACATAAATATCTTGTATTAAATAAAGATAATATAATCAAATTATTGTCAATAGAGGGGCATCCTTATCAACTTGCAAAATGGGAATATTCTGCTATGGACAATGCTTTTTGTAAAACCACATTAGATCTTTTTAAAGATAGTGTATGGGATGAGGTTGGCAGTGTTGGTAAAGAAAAATTGTATTTGGTTAGAAAACCTGATGGTGTTGTTGCTCTTGTCCCTCCAAAAAATGCATCTGCTAGTAATTCTTTATCAGCGGCTTATTGCTTTTTGGCTGGGAATGCTGTTATTGTAAAAGCTCCATTAAAAGCTCCTCTTGCTACAATTTTTGTATGGAAAAATATTGTTGCTAAAGCGTTAAAAGAAAATAATGCTCCAGAAGGTATTATGAGTATAATTGTTGGGAATTCAAAGATTATTATGGATGAATGGATGATTAATCCAAAAATCAATGATATTTTCTTTTTTGGTGAAAGTGAAAATGGTTTAGAAATAGGGAAACGAGCATATATTAATGGCAAAAAAGCAATACTTGAACTGTCTGGGAAAGACAATTTATTTGTTTGGGAAGGATGTGACCTTGAAGGTGCTACAAATTCAGCTGTTGATGCTTTTCTCGGTTCAACACAAATATGTATGTTACCAAAAACATTGGTTGTTCATGAGAAAATTTATGATAAATTTAAAGAAAAAATGTTGCAAAAAATTGCTAATTTAAAATTTGGACTTCCTTCAACAGAAACTACTTTTTTTACTCCTGTTGTTAAAATGAAAGAATGTCAAGAGTTTTTAGCAGAAGCATTATGTAAAGGAGGGAAATTGTTATGTGGTGGAAAAAAAGTTGATTATAATGGTAATGAAAATGATAGAGGTATATATTTTCAACCAACATTAGTAGAAATTGATACAGAAAATTCGGAATTAGATAATATTAGACTTATAAAAGAAGAAAATTTTTTCCCTGTAATACCAATAATAAAAGTTAAGTCATCAAAAGATAGTAAAAAAGATAGAGATAACGATATTTTTAATAAAATGTTAGAATTTTCACAAAAGAATGAATATGGATTAAGAGCATCTGTATGGGTTAAATCAGCTTATTACACAAGACAATTTATGAAACATATTGATAAATGTGCTCTTTTAAGAATAAATTCACAACATATTGCATTCTCATTATATTTGCCAGGTCAAGGTGGAGTTGGCAAAACTGGTGGTCCATTTGGAGAAGCAAGTTACCTTTTGCAAAAAACTACACATTTGCAAGGAGTTAGTCTTACGAGATGAGATATTAAATGAATTATTATGCATTATTTCCAACAATTGTTGCGGTCTTAATCGGTCTAATGGGCTTTTTTGTTTTGTATAAAAACAGAACAAATAGATTAGGTATAACTTACTTTTTCCTTTCCAGTTCTCTATTTATATGGTTAATGTGTTTTTCTCTTATGTATTGGAATACAAATGATTATGAATTTTCATATTTTATTGCAAAGATAGGTTTTATAGGAGTTATTTGTACTCCTGTTTGTGCATTGCATTTTATATTGGAATTTTTAAATAGTCGATATAAAAAGTACATAGTATACATTTATATATCTGTATTACCAGCCATAATTGTTAATTTTTTATCAAAATTAATATATGTTGGACTAAGTAATAATTTTTGGGGATATTATCCGATTGCTGGGAAATTATATTTTATTGCTTTAGCTAAATTTATGATTATTTTTTCTGTTTGTGTATATATTCTTTTTAAAAACTTGCATAATACCAATTTTAGTGCGATAAAACAATTACAAACAAAATATTTAGTGGTTGCTTTTGCTATTGCTGTTTTAGGATCTGGGGATTATATAATTAAATATCCTTTTATTAAATTTTATCCATTTGCATACATTGTTGTTATTTTCTTTAGTGGTATAATTGCGTTATGTATTATAAAGACGAATTTAATGGATATTAAGTTAGCCGTAACTAAAACAGTCATTTTTATAATTTTATATTTATGTGTTTTAGGTTTGCCATTGTTTATTGGTTTTAAAACTAATCAATGGATTATATCATCATTGATTTTATTTATTCTTTCAACAATTGGACCTATGATTATACGTTATTTCCAGCATAAAGCAGAAAAAATTTTATTAGCGGAACAAGAAACATATCAACAATTATTAGTACAAGCTTCAAAAGGAATGGTGGATCAACAAGATTTAACCAAGTTATCAAAGCTTATAGTAAGAATTATAAATAAAAATGTTAAAGTTAAATTTGTAAGTTTGTTTATAAAAAATGAAGATAAAGATAAATTTTATTGTATATCAAGTAGAGGAATATTAACAATAAACAATGGTAAAGAAATTCATTCTGATGATAAAATAATTAAATATATGAAAAAAATAAAAAAACCATTCTTTTTTTCTAATATAATAGATGATTTGCAGGAAGTATTTACTTCAATCTCTGATGGAATAAATATGATAGTTCCTTCTATTTTAAGAGATGAATTAATAGGGTTTTTAATTTTAGGAGATAAACTTAATCAAACAGTTTACTCATCACAAGATATAGAAGTATTTAAGACATTATCAAATCAAGCAGGTCTTGCAATAGAAAATTGTTATTTCTTAGAAAAATCAAAAAAACAACAAGAACGATTATTTGAAGCAGAGAAATTAGCCTCTATAGGTGGAATGGCTGATGGAATGGCACATCAAATAAAAAACAGATTACATCAATTTTCTATGGTAGGTGGCGAACTTAGAATGGAAGTAGAGAATTTTGAAAATAATTATAAATCATTTGTTTGTCAAGAACCTAAAGTTGAAGAAATGGTTAGATATTTAAAAGAAATATCAGATTCAATTGGTGTGAATGTTAAAAAAACTAATAATGTTTTACAGGGGATATTGAATTTTGCAAAAACAACAGAAAAAGATACATATTTTTCATTTTTTTCATTGAAAGAAATAGTTGAACAGTCATTAGAATTAGTAAAGGTAAAACACCAAAAAGACAATATTCCTTTGGTTTTGGAATTACCGGAAGGAGAAAAACTTTATGGTGTTAAGTCACAAGTACAAGAAGTAATTTTTAATTGCATAGACAATTCTGTTGAAGCTATTTCAGAAAAAGAAGAGCATTTAACAAATTCTCTTTTGTCGGATTTTAAAGATGAGAAAAATAATATTAATTTTAATCCTGAAATCAAAATTACTTTACAGTATGTTAATAAAAGTGCAAGAATATATATAAAAGATAATGGTATAGGTATAAAAACAGAAAATCAACCTAAAATATTTTCAGCTTTTTTTACAACAAAACCTTCAAGCAGATCAGGTTCTGGTATAGGTTCTTATGTAGTAAAAAGAATGATAGTAGAAAATCATAAAGGAGATATTTCTTTTAGATCTCAATATGGCATTGGAACAACATTTGTGATAAATTTACCGATGTCAAAAAATGTACAAGAAGTGGAAATATTAAGTAATTAAAAAAAATATATAGTTTTATTGAATTTATAGACTAAAAAATATACAATAAGGGGCAATTATGATAGGATCAAACGAAATTTCAGAATGTAAGTTGTTTCATAGAGGAAAGGTAAGAGATGTCTTTAACTATAAAGACGATTTTCTTATCGTTGCTACTGACAGAATTTCTGCTTTTGACTATGTTTTAGGTTCACTTCTTCCTGATAAAGGAAAAATTCTTCACAAATTATCAATGTTTTGGTTTGATTTTGTGCAGGGAGTAATACCGAATCATATCATTACAGGTAATTTTGATAATTTCCCTGAAGAACTTAAAAAATATGAATTCTTAAGAGATAGGGCTATGATTGTAAAAAAAGCTCAAAGAATAGATGTAGAGTGTATTGTCAGAGGATATCTTGCAGGTTCAGGTTGGAAAGAATATCAAAAAACGCAAACAGTTTGTGGTATTAAACTTCCTGCCGGACTTAAAGAATCATCACAGTTGCCGGAACCAATTTTTACTCCTTCAAGTAAAGAAGAAGGCGGAAAACATGATGAAAATATTTCTTTCGAAGAAACAGCCAAAAGAATAGGCGATGATTTAGCAGCACAGTTAAGTGAAGTTTCAATAACACTTTATAAGAAAGTTAGTCAGTATTGCCTTTCAAGAGGAATAATACTTGCAGATACAAAACTTGAATTTGGAATTTATAATGGCAAATTAATTTTGATAGATGAAATTTTTACACCAGATTCTTCAAGATTTTGGGAGCAAAATAAGTATGCAGTAGGTACTTCGCAAGATAGTTTGGATAAACAATTTGTTAGAGATTATTTAGAAAAAATAAAGTGGGATAAACAACCTCCGGTTCCATCATTACCGGAAGATGTAATAAACAAGACAAAAGCAAAATATATAGAAGCTTATGAAAAAATAACAGGTAGGGCTTTTTAAATGGTATTCGAAATTGAAATTAAATCAAAAAAAGGATTTTTAGATCCTCATGGTATCCATACTGTGTCAGATATTGAAGGTATTGGAATCAAAGGTGTAAAGTCAGTTGATTATATTGCAGTATATAGAGTTTCAGGTAATATAACTGTAAAACAAGCAAAAATAATAGCTTCAGAATTGTTAAGTGATAAAATAACTGAAGACTTTTATATTAAAGAATATGAAACATTAGAACAAAAGAGAATAGAAAATAATTCCATAGAAGTATGGTTTAAATCAGGTGTTACTGATACTGTTAGTGAAAGTGTTGTTAAGGCTATCAAGGATTTAGGAATAGAAGAGGATGTTGTAGTTAAAACCGGTAAAAAATATTGTTTAAAAGGGGAACTGAATTCAAAGAAATTAGACAAAATTGCAACAGGATTATTAGCAAATACTTTGATTCAGGAATATTTAATAAAATGAATGTAAATATAATAGAAATAATAAATCTTAGCGATAAACAATTAATGGAACTTAGTAAAGCAAATGTACTTTCACTTTCTTTAGTGGAAATGAAAGAAGTTCAAAAATATTTTAAAAATATTAAAAGGAATCCTACAGATGTAGAGCTTGAAACAATAGCTCAAACATGGAGTGAGCATTGTAAACATAAAACACTTACAGGTAATATTGAATATTGTGAACATAAAAACGGTAAAAAAACTGTTAAAAAATATAAAAACTTACTAAAAGAAACAATTTTTAGAGCAACTGTGGAACTAAATAAAAAATGGTGTATATCTGTTTTTAAAGATAATGCAGGTGTTATTGATTTTGATAAAACAAATGGAGTTGCATTTAAAGTTGAAACACATAATCATCCGTCGGCACTAGAACCTTATGGAGGTTCTGCAACAGGGATAGGTGGAGTTATTAGAGATATTTTAGGAGTAGGACTTGGGGCAAAACCGTTGGCAAATACAGATGTGTTTTGTTTTGGTCTTCCTGATACAAAATCTTCAGAAGTTCCTGAAGGAATGCATCATCCTAAAAGAATAGCAAAAGGTGTTGTTTCAGGTGTAAGAGATTATGGTAATAGAATGGGTATTCCTACAGTAAATGGAGGAGTATTCTTCGATAAAGGGTATATGGCTAATCCTTTAGTTTATTGTGGAACTATGGGAATAATACCTAAAAATAAAACGGATAAAGAAGTCAAATCCGGTGATTTAGTTTTAGTTGTCGGTGGAAGAACAGGAAGAGATGGAATTCACGGTGCAACATTTTCATCTGTTGAGTTAGATAAAGAATCTGATGTAAGTGCAGTGCAAATAGGAAATCCTATTGTAGAAAAAAAAGTTTTAGATACAATGCTTAAAGCTAGAGATTTAAAATTATACAGAGGTGTTACTGATTGTGGAGCCGGCGGACTTTCAAGTGCTGTTGGCGAACTTGGCGAAAAAACGGGCGTTATTGTAGAACTTGATAGAGTTCCTTTAAAATATAAAGGATTGAAACCTTGGGAAATTTGGATTTCAGAAGCGCAGGAAAGAATGGTTTTTGCTGTTCCTGCTAAGAATAAAAAGAAAATTTTAGATTTGTTTAAAAAAGAAAATGTGGAAGCAACTTTTATTGGTAAATTTACAAATGATCAAAAATTAACATTAACTTATGAAGGTAAACAAGTTGCTTGTATGGAAATGGCATTTTTGCATGACGGCGTTCCAAAACCAACAAGACAGGCAATGTGGAAAGAACAAAATATTAAGAAACAGAGTTCATTAAAAGTATCTAATGCTACATTGTCATCTGATATAAAAAATGTTTTATCTGATATAAATGTTTGTTCAAGAGATTGTATTATTAGGCAGTATGATCACGAAGTTCAAGGACAGACTGTTATTAAGCCTCTGCAGGGTAATTCAATAACAAATTCAGGTCCGTCAGATGCAGCAGTTATTTGGCCTTATACAATCGTAAAAAATACGAAGAAAGCAATTGTTTTATCAAATGGTATTAATCCGGAATATGGGAAAATTGACACATACAAAATGGCAGCTTCAGCAATAGAAGAAGCTATGAGAAATGCTGTTTGTGTCGGAGCTGATCCGGAAAAACTTTCTTTATTAGATAATTTTTGTTGGGGTAATCCAAATAAGCCTGAAATTTTAGGAAGTTTAGTCAGAGCTAGTCAGGCTTGTTATGATTTATCAAAAGGTTTTAGCATTCCTTTTATTTCCGGTAAAGATAGTTTGTATAATGAATATACTATAGCAGGTAAAACTTATTCTATACCTCCTGCACTTTTAATTTCAGCTATGGGAGTAATAGAAGATGTTAACCATACAATTACAATGAATTTAAAAGATGTTGGTAATGATATATATATACTTGGTATAACAAAAAACGAATTAGGTGGATCTATTTATTCAAAAGTTAAAAACTTTAAAGGCGGATTAGTTCCGAGTCTTGATATAAAAGTTTCAAAAGATTTAATGAAAAAAATTAATACAGCAATAACAAAAGGTCTTATTGAATCTTGCCATGATTGTTCAGAAGGAGGACTTATTACATCTATTTCTGAAATGGCATTTGCAGGTGAAAAAGGTATAAATATAGATGCAGATTTAATAAAAACAGATGATAAAAAAATGACATTAGCAGAAATTTTATTTTCTGAATCAAATACAAGATTTATTGTTGAAGTAAAACCTGAGAATGTTTCCGGTTTTGAACAAATATTGAAAGGTCATATATTTTCAAAAATTGGACAAGTATCAAATGATAAAAATTTAACGTTGATATCTAAAAAATCAAAAGTTTTAATTAAAGAAAATATAACAAATTTACAAAAGGCATGGCAAAAAACTTTGCAATGGTAAAGAATATGAAAAAAATAAAAGTAATTATTATAAGAACAGCCGGAACAAATTGTGATTATGAATTACAATCTGCATTTGAGTTGTGTGGTGCTAATGTAGATAGAGTTCATATAAATGAATTAATAAGTAATAAAAACAAGATTTTATCTTATGATATTTTAGCTGTACCTGGTGGATTCTCTTATGGAGATGATATAGCTTCAGGTAAAATTCTATCAAATGAATTAAAAAATAAATTAGGCGATAATATCAAAAAATTTGCTTTAAGTAATAAGCCTATTATTGGGATATGTAATGGTTTCCAAGTGCTTGTAAAAATGGGTCTTTTACCTAAGCCGAATGATTTCCAACAAATAACTACATTGTCTTATAATGATTCAAATAAATTTGAATGCAGATGGGTATATTTGAAAACAGAAAAGAAAAAAGAAAAATCATTATGTATTTGGACAAAAGATTTGCCGGAAGTTATTTCATTACCGGTAGCTCATGGTGAAGGAAAGTTCATTGCTGATGAAAAAACTCTTGCTCAAATAGAAAAAAACTCGCAAATTGTTTTTAGGTATTGTGATAAAAATGGACAGTCAACAAGTTATCCTTTAGATCCAAATGGTTCTTTAAATGCAATTGCAGGTATATGTAATGAACAGGGCAATGTTTTTGGTCTTATGCCTCATCCTGAAAGATATGTTTATTGTTTGCAGCATCCGGCAAGAGAAGGGTATGACGGTACTTACGGATGGGGTAAAAAAATATTTCAAAATGCAATAGAATATTTAAAATAATTTTAAGGCGGTATATAAAATGAAAAGTTGTATTACTTGTTTTTATCAGGGTGATAATAATGTTGATGTTAATGGAGAAGGGAAGGTTTTTTGTATGGTTGATTGTAAGTGGAGAAAAGAGCAGGACTTCTGTTCTAAATTTGTAGATTATGCAGATTTAAGTAAAGAAATCAGATGTAAGTATGCAATGAAAGAAAATGGCGAAAATAATAGTATAACATCAATAATTAAGGCTAATTGGTATGTTATGATTGCAACGTTTATAATTGCTTTTTTAACATTTTTAGTAGTTGTTAAGTTTTTTGACAGGTATATTTTTTAATATTGGAGTATTTTAATGAAAGTCCTGGTAATTGGCAATGGCGGGAGAGAACATTCTATAGTTTGGAAACTTTCTAAAAGTCCAAATGTTGAAAAAATTTATTGTACAATTGGGAATGCAGGTATATTTAAGCAAGCAGAGATACTGAATATTGATGCTAGCGATTTTATTTCTTTGTCGTATTTTGTAATAAAAAATAAAATTGATTATACATTTGTTGGACCTGAAGTTCCTTTAGCTAAAGGGATTGTAGATTATTTTCATAGTAAAAATCTGAAGATATTTGGACCATCAAAAAAAGCAGCTTTACTTGAGTCAAGTAAAAGTTTTGCTAAAGATTTTATGAAAAATTATTCTATACCTACCGCAAAATATTTTGCATTTGACGATTTTAAATTAGCTCAGGATTTTTTAAAAACTTGTTGGGAAGATAACAAAAAAATAGTAGTAAAAGCAGATGGACTTGCTGCAGGAAAAGGTGTAGTAATGTGCCAGAATAAAGAAGAAGCTGAAATTGCTATTAAAGAAATGATGCAAGATAAAGCTTTTGGAGATGCCGGTGAAAAAATAGTTTTTGAGGAATGGTTAGAAGGGGAAGAAGTTTCTGTCTTAGCTTTTACAGATGGAAAATCTTTTTCGATAATGCCTCCGGCACAAGACCATAAAAGAGTAGGTGATGGCGATACAGGGCTTAATACAGGTGGTATGGGTGCTTATGCTCCGGCACCAATTGCTACACCTGAGTTAATGAAAAATATTAAGGCTGATATTCTCCCAAAAATTTTGACAGGGTTCCAAAAAGAGAATATTGATTATAAAGGTATATTATATATTGGTTTTATGATTGTTAAAGGGCAACCTTATGTTCTTGAATTTAATTGTAGATTTGGAGACCCTGAAACAGAAGTAATTTTACCTCTTTTAGAAACAGATTTATCAGATATTGTTGTACATATACTTGAAGGGAAATTGAATGAAATTGATATAAAATGGTCTAATAAATATGCAGTTTGTGTTGTGTTATCTTCAGGCGGGTATCCTGAAAAATATGATACAGGGATTCCAATATATGGGTTAGATAAAATTTCTGAAGATGAGGCTATTATTTTTCATGCAGGTACAGCAAAAGATTTAGAGAATGAACCTTTGACTGCGGGAGGAAGAGTTTTAGTATTAACATCTGTTGCAGATAGTATAAAATTAGCAATAGATAAAGTGTATAAATCAGTTGAAAAAGTTAAATTTCTGAAGATGCATTATAGAAAAGATATAGCACAGAGGGCACTAAAAAATGGATAAGAAAATAGAAGTAGCTGTTCTGATAGGTTCAGATTCTGATTTACCTATAGTTTCAGAAACTTTGAAATTATTTGAACAATTCAGTGTTTCATATTCTGTTAATGTTGCATCAGCACACAGAACACCGTTATTTGTCAGAGATTGTGTTAAACAAGCTGTTTCAAGAGGAGCTAAGGTTTTTATAGCAGCTGCAGGAATGTCAGCAGCATTACCCGGAGTTATTGCTTCAGAAACAATTTTGCCTGTTATAGGGATACCAATTGATGGCAAAAACTTGTCAGGTATGGATTCTCTTTTTTCTATTGTTCAAATGCCGCCGTCAATACCTGTAGCATGTGTTTCTATCGGAAAAGCAGGAGCAATAAATGCGGCTGTTTTAGCTTTACAGATGCTCGCTATAAGTGATAAGGCAATTGCAAAGAAATTAGAAAAATATAGAGTAAATATTGCAAAAACAATTCTAGAAAAAGATGAAAAATTAAATAAGATAGGTTATGTAAAATACATAGAGGGAATGAAAAAATAAGATGGCAGATATAAATAAAAAGATTATTTTAGATTCAAAACATATACAATTATCAATTACTAAATTAGCAAAAGATATTTTGTCAAAAAATATTGATATTTCTGAAATTGCAATTGTAGGTATACAAACAAGAGGAGTTTATTTAGCGAAAAGATTGTTAAAAGAACTTCTTTCAATAAAAAAAATAGATATAGAAATACCTTTTGGTATTTTGGATATTACTTTGTATAGAGACGATTTAGGAGAAATGGGAGCAGATATTCCTACAATTAAAGATACTAATATTCCTTTTGATATAAATGCTAAAAATATTATTTTAGTAGATGATGTTTTATACACAGGTAGAACAATTCGTTGTGCATTAGATGTTCTAAAAGATTACGGAAGACCAAAATCTATACAATTAGCGGTTTTAATTGATAGAGGGTATAGAGAGCTCCCGATACAAGCAAATTTTGTTGGTTTATCTTATTATACAAAAGAGCAAGTTTGTGTTGAATTAACTGAAGTTGACGGACAAGATGTCGCTTATTGTTGTGATTAAATTATCTTTAATAATATAGAGAGGGTATATGCCTTTTAATAGGAAAGACCTTTTGGGTTTGCAAGATTTAGACAAAAAAGAAATTCAGACAATCATTGATTCTGTCAAGCCATTTAAAAGTTTATTTACAAGATCAATTAAAAAAGCACCTGCCTTAGTTGGTAAAACAGTTGTTAATCTATTCTATGAACCATCTACAAGAACAAGAACTTCTTTTGAAATTGCTGCCAAAAGACTTTCAGCTGATGTTGTTAATATTGCAACAGCTACTTCAAGTATTGTTAAAGGTGAAAGTTTAATAGACACAGGGAAAACTCTTGAAGCTATGAAAGCAGATATAATTATTATTAGACATAGTCTTGCCGGTTCTCCTGAAATATTAGCTAAAAATTTAAATGCTTCAATTATAAATGCAGGAGATGGCTTTCATGAACATCCTACTCAGGGGTTACTTGATCTTTATACAATTTATGAGAAGAAGAAAAAAATAGAAGGATTAAAAATTCTTTTAGTGGGTGATATTTTGCATAGCAGAGTTGCAAAATCAAATATATGGGCATTAACAAAAATGGGTGCAAAGCTCAGAGTTGCAGGACCGCCAACACTTATTCCTAAAAATATTACAGATTTGGGTGTAGAAGTTTTTTATGATCTTGATGAAGCAATAAAAGGTGTAGATGTTGTTAATATCTTAAGAATTCAAATGGAAAGACAACAAGAAAATTTATTTCCTTCAGTTCATGAATATGTTGAATTATATCAAGTGACATCCGAAAGATTAGCAAATGCAAAGCCTGATGTTTTAATTATGCATCCTGGTCCAATGAACAGAGGTATAGAAATATCTTCAAGTGTTGCAGATAGTACTTCAGCTGTTATTAATGAGCAAGTAACAAATGGTATTGCTGTGAGAATGGCAGTGTTGTATTTGTTAGCTGCTGCAAGAACTAAACAGGGGAAAAAACATGTCAATACAAATTAAAAATATAAGAATAATTGATCCATTGACAAAAACTGATAAAATTGGTGATATTTTTATTGAAAAAGGGAAAATAGTTTCTAAGCTTTCTCAAGTTCCAAGCAAAGTTATTGATGGCAAAAATAAAATAGCCGTTCCGGGTCTTATTGATATACACTCTCATTTAAGAGAGCCAGGTCAAGAAGAAAAAGAAACCATTGCTACAGGAACTAGGTCAGCTTGTAAGGGTGGGATAACTACAGTTTTTTGTATGCCTAATACAAAACCTGTAACAGATAATGCTCCATCTGTAGAATATATTTTAATGAAATCTCAAAAAGAAGGCAAAGTTAATGTGTTTCCTATAGGGTGCATAACAAAAAATTCACCAGGTGAAGAATTAGCTGAGATTGGAATATTAAAAAAAGCAGGAATTGTTGCTGTTTCAGATGATGGCTTACCTGTTAATAATTCTCAAATTATGAGAAGAGCACTTGAATATACAAAAATGTTTTCCATACCGGTAATTGCTCATTGTGAAGATAAGGAATTATCTAAAAATGGTGTAATGAATGCAGGTAAGAATTCAATGATTTTAGGATTGAGAGGGATACCCAACCAAAGTGAAGAAATTATGGTCGCAAGAGATATAATGCTTTCAGAACTAACAGCAGGTCATCTTCATATAGCACATGTATCAACAGCCGGTTCTGTTGAACTTGTTAGACAGGCTAAGAAAAAAGGTTTAAGTGTTACTTGCGAAACTTGTCCGCATTATTTTAGTTTAACAGACGATGCAGTGAAAACTTATGATACAAATTATAAAATGAATCCGCCATTAAGAAGACAAGAAGATGTTGATGCAATAAAAGAAGGTCTTGCCGACGGGACAATTGATTGTATTGCAACAGATCATGCTCCTCATACATTTGAAGATAAAAATAAAGAATTTGATTTAGCGCCATTTGGTATTATCGGTTTTGAAACATTACTGTCGCTTGTTTTAAATGAACTTGTTGATAAAAAAGTTTTATCATTACAAGATGCAATAGCTAAAATGACTATAAATCCTGCAAAAATATTTTCATTGAAACAAAGAGGAACTTTATCTGTAGGTTCCATAGCAGATATTACAATTATTGATACAGAATATAATTATGAATATAAGAAAGAAGATATTTTATCAAAGAGCAAAAACTCTCCTTTTATTGGCAGAAAATTTAAAGGTGGAGCTGTTATTACTATAGTCGGAGGCAAAATCGCTTGGTCAAAAAAAGATGGGATAATCAATTAGAAATTAAAGAAAACAAAAAAATTTGTTTGAATTTTTATAAATTTATAGTTGTTTCAAAACAGATTGCTTCGGCAGCCGTTGCGGGTCAATTTTGTATGATAAAGTTAGAATCTGTTTATTTGAGAAGACCTTTAAGTATATACCATGTAAATAAAAAGACATCTGAAATATCTTTTCTTTATAAAGTAGTTGGTAAAGGAACAGATAGTCTTGCCTCACTATCAAAAGGAACAAAAATTAAAGTTTTAGGACCTTTGGGAAAAGGATATGATTTAAAAACTGTATTAAAAAAAGATTTAGAGCCTATCTTAGTTGCCGGTGGGACAGGAATAGCTTCTATTTTTTGTTTGGCAAATAGCCTTAAAAAAACCGGCAAACTTTTTTATGGCGTAAAAACAAAAGAAGAGTTATTATGTATTTCTTTATTTAAAAAATTAGGATGGAAAGTCTTTGTTTCAACTGAAGATGGTTCTCAAGGTTATAAAGGATTCATAACTGATTTATTACAAAAAAAACTGACTAAGAATAATATAGTTTATACATGTGGTCCGACTCCTATGATGAAAAAAGTTATATCTGTTACAAAAAATTTAAATTTATCCGGTTATGCTTCTCTTGAAGAAAAAATGGCTTGTGGAATTGGTAATTGTCAAGGTTGTGCTGTTAAAATTGGCAATGAATATAAGATGGTTTGTAAGGATGGACCGGTTTTCCCAATATCAGAGATTGTACTTTAAAATTTATAATAAAAAATATATTTAGCATATTAATATCAAAAATCAGCTGCAAAAAATCAGATAATGAAAGAATAAAAAGATTAAATTATACAATGGCTATATTTATATATATATTATTTGCAATATTAGTGTTTTTTGTTCCATTAAGTTTTGCGGCAACAGAACCTTGGGCATTTTTAGTTTTACAGATAAGTTTATCATTTATTTTATTTTATTTGTTAGTTAAAAGACATTCTTTTGTATTCTCTTTGCCATCAAAGATAATAAGTACCATTTTTATTTTCCTTATTATAATATGTTGCATTCAGTTATTTAATCCTCATCCAATAACACAGCAATTTTCAATATTACCATTTACGGT
>Ga0172378_10003324_pt1 | contig 15154 bp, 13 predicted proteins | sample GrowelOW332metaG_FD_119755 | JGI IMG/M metagenome (GOLD analysis project Ga0172378, IMG submission 119755) | Groundwater microbial communities from an aquifer near a municipal landfill in Southern Ontario, Canada - Pumphouse #3_1 metaG | ecosystem: Environmental > Aquatic > Deep subsurface >... | reverse complement strand
ACGCTCCCTCTCCATCAGTAAGCCGAACCGGTCCGAGCTAAAAAGCAGAGGTGGCTCAGGCTCTCAGAGATCATTGATCTCTATTATATCTTCGAAAGAGATCACGGTTCCATCCATAAGCAGGATTGTCTGTTCAATCTTATTCAGGCGCTTGAAGAGGCCGGTCACGCTCACGTATTTGCCGCCGGCCTTCTGCCTATCAGCGACAAAATATTTTACCGTTATTTCGGGGTGTGAGCGTTCGTTTTCATCCAGGATTCTTAATTTCTCGTTCAATTCAGCCAGTCTGGCCTCATCTGTTTGAACTTCAACCTTCGCTTCGGTCACCCTGGCGGTTTCTTTGATAGCGGCATCGTATCCGCAGAGAGCCGCAAAGGGTGCAAACTGAACGGCTCGATCTTCCCGGGCCATACGTGCGCGCTTGGGAGATTCATGGTGCGGGAGATTAATAATGTCTGAGTAGTCGCTATCCATACTATTCATGCCCTATGCCCGCCAATCTGACGGTTGCGCTCCATGGTTTTAGCCCCTTCTTCAAGATTCATCCCTTTGATAACAGCGTTTTTGCCAAACTTTTTTCGGATAGCAAGAAGCGCTTTCTGCCCTCTGGCTTCCTTTTCCAGCCTTGCTTTTTCTTCCCGGCGTAGACGTTCCTGGGTTTTGTAATCGTTAAAGAGGTCCAGCTGCTCCGGCGGCGCATTGGTTTCCGGGGTATATCTGACCACACAATTGGCACCTATGGTCAACCGCCGGACGAGGAGATTCTTGTCCACGATCCGGTCAAAAATCTCCGTCGTAGCTTTAATAATGAGACGCGCGGAAGATGTTTGGCTTTTCAGCTTTACACTGCCATGGACATCTTTGGGGACCTTGCGCCCATAGTAATCCATCGAAACCGGGCCCGCATAGGCCGCACATATCTCCGGTATCGTCAGGTTGACCCTGTCAAAATTGATATTCAGGGCGACTTGGTCAGTCACGAGCCCTTTATCCACAAGGTCAAGAGCGAGCTGATCCGCCATCTCTCTCGCGATGAGCCTGGCCTTCTTGAAGTCATACGGCTCGGGTAAAACCTGCCCCGAACTGATGCTGTTATTATCCGGCCTGTAGGCCTTGATATCCGCTATCGTGCACGGTTCCCAGCCCCAGGCATGGTCAATGAGCAACTCGGCATTGATGCCAAATAGTTTGTACAACAAATCTTCACCCTTCACCGAGCATCTGGCCACATCCCCCATGGTATACATTCCGAGTGCTTCCAATTTGGACGCATAGCCTCTGCCGATTCTCCAGAAATCAGTAAGCGGACGGTGGGACCACAGCTGCTTGCGGTAGGAAATTTCATCCAGCTCGGCAATACGCACTCCGTTCTGATCTGCCGGAATATGTTTCGCCACAATATCCATCGCAACTTTGCTCAGGTAGAGGTTTGTTCCGATCCCAACGGTCGCAGTAATCCCGGTTGTTTCGAGAACGTCCCGGATCAGGGTCATGGCCAGCTCACGCGCTGTCATATTGTATCTTTTCAGATACCCGGTCGCATCGATGAACACCTCGTCAATTGAGTAGACATGGATATCCTCCGGCGCGATATATTTCAGGTAAACCTTATAGATTCTGGCGCTGTAGTCGATATATAGAGCCATCCGAGGCAGAGCAACAATGTAAGAGAGGGCTAAGGAAGGATTCGATAGCAGCTCCGTGTTATTATGGGATTCTCCGCTGAAGGTTTTCCCGGGAGCGTTTTTTTGACGGCCCCAGTTCACCTCCTTCACTTTCTGGACAACCTCAAAGAGCCGAGCTCGCCCCGGGATTCCATAAGATTTGAGCGATGGTGAAACGGCCAGGCAGATCGTCTTCTCCGTCCTTGCTGAGTCTGCCACGACAAGGTTCGTTGTCATCGAATCAAGCCCACGCTCTACACACTCGCCCGAGGCGTAAAATGACTTCAGGTCAATCGCAAAATAGGTATGGGGCTGATTCATATCATCTACCGACCGTCCGCGATAAGATACCACCGAACCCGGGCCGCCTCAATCCCCAAGCGCCTCCGGGAAAATATTTCCCCTTCTTTTTAGACTATATTTTTAGTCGGTTTTTACCTATCTACCGATCCAGGAAAGAATTGCTCTTCGAAAGAGTGAGTCTGCACGGTCCTTACTATGCACACGGAAAAATTCCCTGATAGCTTCCGCTCTGGATTGTTCGGCCGGCTCAGCCTGAACAGATTCTTCCATCTCCACCGCCTCAAAGGTCGAATTCCTGGATACGGGGAGATACTCCACCCAATGGACAGGCACATCGTGCCGATACCCGTCTCCACCGCGCATACTCACGTGGGTAACGCGCTCGGCTCCCATGTAACCATCCGCCCGGACACCCACAATGGCATGGCCCTCCTCCGTACGCTCCAAAACCTGAGCCTTGAGAATACATTGGGTAATGCAGCTCTCGTGCTTGAAACGGTCTTCTCCGTAATAATTTGCCAGCGACTCCCACTCCCAAAAAGAGGCCCTTTTCTTGCGTTTTTCATCGAATGAGCTCTCCGGCTGAATCGGCCGCTTTTCCTGGTATTGCGGGATCGCCAGAATCGGCGCCAGGGCAAAATAGATGGATCTGAAAAAATCTTCACAGCGTTTTTGAAAATTATTCTTTATCTCCTGTAAATCATATTTTGAAAATTGTTGCGGAGAGGTGTCTAACGAAGTCTTTTCCAAATGATCTGCCCTCAGGAAAAGAAGCTTTTCATTTTTCCAGAAACTAAAGTCGTCTCCATAACCGATAGTCCGGTCATTTAGTATTTTCACCATCTGCTGCTGTGCCAGCGAAGTAAAAAGAAAGCGAAAGAGTGTTTCATCGTTGCGATCAACTGCATGAAAAAGCACTTCAAATTCATGATTGCCGACCATCGTATATTGTGATTCGTCGGTCAGAATCTGTTCATATTTGCGCAATTGTTTGAACTCGTGTTTCTCTCCAAACGTATGAATGCCCTCACCCAGCCCGGAGTATTTCGAGGGCACACGTGAAAAAAGTAGTTTTTCAGCCGCATCGTTGCCATAAATCAGCAGTTTCTCAGTCGAATAGACCGGAATCGGTTCTGTCACATAGGCTCTTAATGTTTGCGAGTGACTCTCCAAGTGATAGTTCCCTTTTGAATCACGCTCGTTCTCCGTCCAATGAATGGTAAGTTCACCGGAATAGGTCTCCTTTCCCCATTCCATTTTTTTAAGTTCCCCCAGGATAAAGGGATACCCGAAGAGTGTTCCGCTGAGTGCGTGCAGGACTGATTTGTCCACATTTAAGGAATCATCCCATCCAAACGACCGGTGAAAATCCTCCAAGTGTTCTTCCGGGAAAAAGGGATCGAAACGAATCCCGGGCATTGTGCTCTCGATAAGCCCCGTCATAACACGCCAATCAAATAGGCGGTTCAAGGGTTGCATCTGTGCCCAGGCCTCAGCCTCATTTTCTGAAATGATTTCAGCGAGTTTGGCAACGAGCCGGCCGGTTCGCCGGACTTCGGGAATCAGATAACTGAAAAGATAGATCAATAGCACCCCAAGCCCCAGCATCGCGCCAATAACTTTATAGCCCGTTTTCGCCGAGGATGCTGTTTGATCTGTGCCTGCCACGAAACAAAAACCGATGAGAAAGACGGACAAAATGCAGACAAGAACGATGAGCGTCGTAAATAACGATTTTCGTGAGCTGGATTCCTCCTTTTTTGCCTGAAGTTTTTTGATTTTCCGACATAGAACCACATTGGCATCCTCATCAACTCCGGACTGTTTTTTCAGACGCTCAAACGTTTCCGAAGTCAGTCGCGAGAATGTTTCCTTAAATTCGTTGGCAAAACGGTCTAGTGGCTCATATATCTCATCGATCATACAAAGAAGTTTCCGCGAGCTTGTGCTTTGGTCTCAGCACTTGCAGTAAAGGGGATGCGGGAAGTATATCCGGAACGTGCAGCAACGATCATTTTGGTGGGCCATTCAAATATGGAAGTATTCCAAATATTCACCGTATCATTATAGAGACTGCGTGCTGCTGTGATTTCCTTTTGCAAATAACTGTTTTGCCGCATCGCTTCCGCTATGGAAGCATGTGCTTTAAGCTCCGGATAAGCTTCCACCTGTGGGAAAATCCTCCCGAAAGCGGTATCTAGCTGTGCCGCAACCTGGTTGCGCACGCCGTCAGGAGAGCTTCCGCCGCGAAATGCCGCGACGGCTTTCATCACATCTTTATCAAGATCGATCGCTTTGCTCACGAGCGGCGCAACGTTCTGGAGTATCTGAACGCGCTGTTCCAGCAGATTATCAATATTGGACGCATCCGCCTGAATTTTCTGCTGAAGCTGTCGGAAATAATTGTCCGCCCCGATTTTCATGAAAAGAAAAACCAGCCCGGGTATAATCCCCAGACACCAAAGAGCTATTTCAAAAATGAGCGACCCTACGCCAACCTTAACCGGCAGCTGTTTCTCAATCACGTTAACGTCGCGTCCTTCGGGATTCACAGGCCCTGTCAATTCATCAAGTTCGTTCGCCATATTTTCTTCCTCCTTACGGGGTATTCACATTAATTAATAACCTTATGAGAGAATCAGGTTTTCTCCGTTAAGTCAAGCATCATATTAACTATTTAAAAAATGATTTTTCAAAATTCGTCACGGACCACTTGCCCAACCTTGAATCCTTTCCTGCGTGATAGTTGGGTATCCGTTTCTTTACCTTTACTCATCCAATACTTTTGCACCGCTTTTCGTGAGGATGCCCTTTCCAGAGGTATATTTTAACCGCAGATGACGCAGATTCGCACAGATTATTTTAAGGGTAGTTGTTTGACATATTTTTCGATATAAATATCATCCCCATACCCAAACTCATTTGATTTGTTTTTCCCTGATGACCAGGCAATAACAGGAAAACCCGTCTTAATCCGCTTTAAATCAGGATGAAGTTTTTGAAAATCGACATTGTTTGTTTGCATGAAATAAACAGGAACTCCAAAAGCATCATAAAAAATGCCATCTGGAGAAATAAAGCCATCATTTTCAATATCTTTTTTTAAATAGCCATATGTCGATTTATTAAAAATCTCAGCAAATTGTCGATTATACTCCAAACTACTTATTTCTGAGTTGGTAAGCATTTTTTCTATTTCTATTTTTTCTATTCCACCATTAACACCTTTACAAAAGAGTGAAACATGTTTGTTAATATGACCTAGTGGAAAAACATCTCTGTGATCATTCAGCCGTGATATGTAGCGAATACCAGTAAATATCCCCCACGCACACACAAAGGTGAAACAAGAGACAATGATGGTGATATACCATTTTTTTATTATTTTTTTCATATCTTAAAAAACGTATTTCATCTCAATGTTTTTTTCATAATCTATCAATATTTAAAACAACATACCCCATTATCTGAAATTGGACATTTTGCTACAATCGCTGGACGCTTGGTCTGCTATCATTATTCTATTCCCATTAATTAATCCATCGCCCTAGGTTTCAGTACGACAAAATATGCTCCCGGAGAAGCATAGTGCTCTCTCTCATTTCGTTCGCTGCAATTGATCGTAATATCTCCCGGCCATCCATAAACAAAAAAATTAATCTTTCCTTGAGCATTGGTTCTAAGCAAAGCAGGTTCTCCAAAACTTGGCTGGAACATCGCATAGATACTGGATGCGGTTTTATTAGGGCATAGAACCTGAAAACCTTCCTCATCTTTGACATAAAGGTAATTGGTAATCCCGCTGGGGGTAATACTTGCTGGAGGAATATTTGTGCCTCTATATTCACCAATCTGTTTAAAGACAAAAAGCGAAAGATCCACTTCACCCTTTCGTTCCTTTGGGTGTAATTGTTGCCCTTTGGAAAGCTCTTGGAATAATTCGGTCTTTTCCGATGGCCTGATGATGACAAACACCACCTCCTTGACACCGTTTGTGCTGGAAGAATCTTCATCCACTCTAGCGCAATTAATCGAAACGTCTCCAACTGGAATATAGATAAACGAATCAATCTCACCCTGTGCATTGGTTTCAACCAGATCAGCCTCGCCAAGGTGCGAGTGGAACACCGCACAGATATTGGATACGGTTTCATTGGGGCATGTAACAGCAAGACTTTTTTCGTCTATAACGTATTGATAATTGGTAATCCCAGTGGGGGTAATACCTGCCGGAGGGATATTTGTGCCTCTATATTCACCAATCTGTTTAAAGACAAAAAGCGAAAGATCCTCCTCACCCCTTCGTTCCGCCGCGGACACCAAGGTCTCTTTTTTGCAAGAACTCATACTCAAGCAAACAAAGAGAAGAATGCTCGCCAATAATAAATTAAGTTTTAGACTTATCATTATTTTCATAATATTCTATTTATATTTCTTTTTTAGTGATTCTATTTCCTCTAGCAGTAGCCGTAGTAGCGAGGTCGGTTTCGTTGTCGGTGCATTTGGTTGAGAACTGGAAGGGGTTGACCTTTGCCATATCTCCCACCGAGCAGAAAACTTCCCCAAAGGGCCCGTACTCATATTTTGCCGAGATCATCCCGTTTTTGACACTAGCCCCTGTGCTCGGATAACTGGTCCGATTAATTTTATTCGCTGCTTTCACTCTCGATGGAATCCTTTTCAGTTTCTGATTTTACAGGTTCATCATGATCGGTTTTAGATTTAGAACCACCCTTCAATTCCTTTAAAAAATAGTTCAGAAAATCTGACAGACCTCTAACATTGTTAGTATAATAAATTGGCCATGGAATATCATCCCCGCCACACTGTTCATTTTGGCGATTTGGCCCATTTGACCATATCACAATCGGACACTTACAGAGAAAATTCGACAAAGATTCTGTACAATAATTTAAATTTGTACTGTAAGAAATATTGAACTTCTCACCCCATGGATCTATTTTACTCTGTTTCAAAAACGATTTTAAACTATGAATATCAAAATCCCATTCTTGATTTATTAAAAATAACGAGAAGCGTTTACTCAAACTACATTCATCATAATATGTTATTGTCGAAAGAGCCTTTCCGATATCGATTTTGAAGTCGTTCTCGTAAGTCTCCACAATAGACGCCTGATACCGGAGCAGCCCGGCGCAGTTTAACTTCCTGGCATTATCATTAATAGTTAGATGCGGTACCGTTAGTATCCACAGGTTTATCAACAGGAAAACCACGATAAATACAATAATAAGAATCTTAGTAAATAATGAAAAATTCTTAAACATAAGCTTATTTATATATTTTTTACATTTAAGTTAATACAGACATTAATAAGTTGTTTATAATTTTTACATGGTGTTATTTTACATAAAAATAATTCATTAATAAAACTTACACTTCCACTGCTTCCTGCACTCACCATCAGCAGTCCTCGCTACTCCCCCGGCTCCCTGCATACTCCCACTGGCATCCAATCCCCACATATACGCGCGCACCAGAGAATTAGTCTTATCCGAAGCTATCGGGTTCCAGCCATTATAGAGCAAAAAAATCACGTTTATCAGTGCTTTGTATTTTTATCTAATTAAAAATAAATATTAAATCATTGATTTATTTATCTAAAAGATAATGCATAAATCCAGTTATGCTAAGATTCAACATAATACCAATGAATGAACTGGTTATTATTATTATCCAAAAAATCCATTTTGTTTTAACAGAATTAATCATTTTATTCGTCCGAATTCCGATAAAAAGAATTGCCAGAGAAGGAAGAAAACCAAACATGTAAATCCATGTTGCAATATATTCTCCTGCTTTGCTCCCGAAAAGCCCTGGAAATTCGATATCACAAACAATAAACATGAAGAAAATTGGATAAAGAAGATTTAAATAAAATAGCAGAATACATTTTATGATATTATTTTCCATATAATTATATTACTTTATAATTCTTTATTTATAACATATAGAAACAAAAATATATCAGAAATAGATTCTTTCCATTTTCCTGTTGTAAAAAAAGGTTTTCCATCCCCTGCACATAAGTAATTTATTAAACCATAAGCTTGATCTCTACACTGTTTACCACGACTATCATTTCTCCACGTATAGGTGGGCACCAGAGCATTATTACTGTCTGTCGTTATCAGCAGATCAGTCACTTTATAATTCGTTTATAATTCGTGCGTTTCCAGTTTATAAGGACTTCCACCATTTACACAATAATTCCACTCGGTATTATGGATGTTTTTTGAGGTGATGCAAGCGTTTTGACGGCATATGACGATTTTTTAACCGCAGATGACGCAGATTCGCACAGATTATTTTGAAAGGGATAACCGGAGGCATTTGTATTTTCACTGGCGTAAATCATTTTTTTCTGCACCCTGCGGGGGGCAGCAAATTAAGGTATGCGGAGCATACCCGTCACATAGCCCGGGGTCCCAGACCCCGGGTAACCATCCACCCCATAATTCCTCACGACCCCGTAGGGGGCGCATCCACAACACCGAAACTGCAAACTCCATTACCAACGCCGGTCAATATTTTTATATTATTATTTTATTCTTAATTTTTCTAATTATGGTATTACATTTTATATAATATATCTATTATAAGAATTAACAAAGTAAATATATAAAAAACAAGGCTAATCCAAGGCTTTCCGACCGGATAAATCAACTTTTGTAAAAGTCTTATTACGCTGTAAACCACGGCTCCTGCTACACTACATATACAAAGCACAAATACACCTAACAGTCCATAAGCAGGATGGACGAGCTTCCCCGTATCCCAGTTTATGATTTGTATATAAGAAATCGGTGTTAATAAAGCAAAAGGTATCAATGCTGCAATCGCAACGTATTTCATCTCAATCTTTTTCATATTCATCGATGTTTATAACATAGGATGATACGCATTATTGTTTTATGAGAGCAACTCTAAAACCTATGGTCGGGCTGAAATCATTGTTATCCCTGAAATAACGGGCAATCGAACGACATTGATAGGCACTTTGGTGCCAGCTTCCACCGCGGACTGCATGGATATTTCCGGCTTCAGCATAATCTCCAAATTCTGAATTCTTAGCACTGACAGATGATTCCTCACAAGCTTCTGAAGCGCGAATCGTCCCGCTACACCACTCTGCCACATTGCCGTGCATATCGTACAAGCCATAGGGATTAGGCGCTTTTGCGCCCACTTCGTGAGTGCCATAATTCTTACACCCCTGATTGTACCAATACCATCCAGCCTTATCCATATTTTCTGATTCATAAATGTTGGCGGACGATGATATATTGCCAGTGTAAAAATCTTCCCTTACATCGGACCTGCATGCGTATTCCCATTGTTGTTCCGTAGGTAAGGTATAGAATTGGTTCGTTGATATTTTTCCGCCGGATTGGGCTATGCTTGTCAATTTATTACAAAACTCCATAGCATCGTGCCATGAAACATTGTAAACGGGGTAGTTATCCCCCACACCGTGCCCAAATGCCGGGTTATGACCCATAATCGCGGTATATTGTGCCTGCGTGATTTCATATCTGCCGATCGCGAATTCATTCTGTATTTCGATTGAACCCAAGCTCATTTGTGAAGTATGGTCCGGGTGATTCTTCATTGATTTCCCGAGAGGGTCAAATCGTTTCAAAGTGCCCGCGGGAATCCGGACAACCTCAATATCCGGAACGAATGAAACTTTATCGGATAGATCACGCTCTCTTTCGGTTTTATTTTTTTCAACCTGAGCTAGCCACCACTGAAGATGACTGGGCCTTGATGCGGATTGTTTTTTGGAAATCCGTTGAGCTGAAAATAAACCCATGAATTCAACTTTCTTGGCATCCACATTCAGCAGAGACAAAGCTTCTTCCAGACCTTCCAAATTATCAAAGCGAAGAACTACATTTTCACGGGAATAAATCAGGTGATAATAGGTCGTTGAATCATCCTTTTTCTCGTCATACTTGCCAGGGTTTATTTGCGGATGATTCAGCGTAACAATGATATCATCATTCCACCATACTTCACTTATGCAAGGAGGGATTACCTGCCTAATACTGGCATCGGATGCGGTCGTATTCATAATAACCAGTGGCAAATTGCCTACATAACCGGGCAAGACACATGTCACATACTTGTTCATAGAGGGAAACAATCCTTTAAGAAGGACGGCTCCCGTCACAGTTCCCGTCATTGTGAAGAGATAAAGAATGAAGGTTCCTACAGCTCCGACACAAAAAAATGCAAATATCAAAATCCACTTTTTCATGTATCAACTTCTATTCTTTTTGTCTGGGATCCCATATGAACAACCACTCGGCCCCTGCATTCACCATCAGCAGCCCTCCGATTCCTCGGAGCCGAACTGCTTGACAAGAATGATTCAAAAGCTTTTCTCGTGGTGCTGTTGCATTCATAGTATTGAGAGTATCATTCGTTATTTTGCAATAATTTTCTTCTAATCGGATCGGATGGCGTAATTGGGATTTTTAAGAATTTTTTCGCTTCTATTCGAACTAATTCGTTTTCCTGATCATTATTAGATATATTTAAAATTATATTATTTATTTCAGAATTGTCTATTTTAAATCTATCGAGAACTTTTCTTAATGATCTAATTGCTGTAAATCTCAGACCGATTTCAGGGTCGTTTTGAACACGGTCCAACAATTCAGACGCACACAAATCAGGGTCTGTGCAATATTTTCCTATTCCAATAATTGCGTGATACCGCACGTCCGATGATTGATGTTTTAAGTAAGGAAGCAGAGCAGTCTGTATTTTATCCGCCACTGATCCTTCAATATCGGACGAACCAAGGCTCCCTGCCAATCCACAAACCGCCATTTCCCTTATTTTTTCGGAAGGATTCGAAAGTGCTTCCAACAAATATGGGATACCATCTCGCCCCATAGCTGCCAATCCCCAAGCAGCCGAAAGATAATTTTTATTTGTGTCTAAATTTTCAAGAAATAGTGTCTTTAATGGAACAAGATTAGTGCTTAGTATTGAGAAAATTATACTTAATCTAACTGTTTTTTTCTCCGTATCATAATCCGGTTTATCTGGATAATTCGGTTTAAAAGAATTAATTTCTTCTGTAATATATTTAAAAATTGTATTCCTATCAAGAGATAAAATATTCGTGTGTATTTCATAAAAACTACACTCCGGAATGTCATCTGCAGGTGAAATAGAATCTCTTACATAGTAATCCATTTTATGTAAAATACTTTCCAACGGATTGGTTGGCTCTTCTATATTTTTCTCACTATTTTTATTGCAACCAAAAATAAATACAGATAACAAAATAAGTAACAAAATATTTTTCATATATTAATAAGATTTTCTAAAATTAGTTACATAGAGACTTCCCGCCCTTCCATTGTCCATCTGTCGTTATCAGCAGACCAGTCACGTGATAATTCGTTTATAATTCGTGCGTTTCCAGTTTATAAGGACTTCCACCATTTACACAATAATTCCACTCGGTATTGTGGATGTTTTTTGAGGTGATGCAAGCGTTTTAACCGCAGAGAACGTTTTTTTAACCGCAGATTACGCAGATTCACACAGATTTTTTGAAAGGGATGACCGGATACACCCCCGATGAGGTCGGCGAGATTAGGGGGATATCGTTTATTAAAATTGAGACGGCGCCTAGGAAAATACCTTTTTCAGGCTTGAAAAAAGCGGTGAAATCTTTGGAAGAATCCGAATTGAATGGTGGGCGATGAGGGACTTGAACCCCCGACCTACTGCGTGTAAAGCAGACGCGCTAACCAACTGTGCCAATCGCCCACAGGAAGATCTCGACTCGGCAATCGAGAGCGCTCATGTTACTGAATCAGACGAAGTGAAGCAAGCTCTCAGCTCGAAGTTTTACAAGAAAAGATTTGAAAATCCGGCTCTGAAATCCTTTACTCTTGCCTTGGGTAGAGGAGGAGGAACAGAAATCCCTTGAGATTCGAAACTGAAGCCTTTTTCTTCCCGCACACTATTCAACAATAAAATGGAATCCAGCGACTTAATCCTTTGGCTGCAAAAAGTTTTGGATGCAGGGTTGGTTTTTTTCTTCCACTGGTTGACCTCGCTTGAGCAGAGCCTCAGGCATTCGCCGCCGCTGGAGCATTTTGGGGCGATCACCGCTGCCATTACCGGTGTGCTGGCGGCCCGAAATAAGAAGATTGATATTTTCGGCATCCTGGTGCTCGGCTTCGTCACCGGTGTCGGCGGAGGGACCATTCGGGATATCTGCCTCAATGTTGAGGTCTGGTGGGTGGAGCAACCCAGCTTCACCATTTCGATCGTGATTACCTGTTTCCTCACGTTTTTTATTACCCGCATCACCCGTCTGCCCCGGAAGCTGCTGGATGTCGCAGATGCATTCGCTCTGGCCTTCTTCACGGTGATCGGCACCTGGAAGGCGATTGAATACGATGCCGGCATTGTGAATTCAGTCATGATGGGCGTTATTACAGGGGTCGCGGGCGGAATGCTCAGGGATGTGCTTCTGGGGACGATCCCCAACGTGTTCAGGCAGGGTATCTATCTCTATGCGACCGCTTCAACCGCTGGGGCTATTCTTTATGTCTGCTCGGATATCTGGAACCTTCCTTACAAATGGTCTCTCAGTATTGGCGTGATTTTGCTGCTGAGAATCGGCGCCATACGTTGGAAGCTCACCCTGCCCGAATACCATGCCGATGAGGAGGATGAACAAAATCAGGCACAGGGAGCCGCCGCTCCAGCTCCGCTGCCGCCGGTCATTCCACCAGTGGAGGCCGCAGCACCCCCGCAAGTAGAGCCGCCTGTGCCGGTTGAGACAGCTCTCGAAACAACACCTCCCCCGGAAAAGTAAAAACGATTGCGACCGAGGCTGATCAATTTGATGGCTGGCTATTTTGCGAGTTTCTGGTAGGATTTCCACCCGGCTAGAGATTTTAATAATGCTGATAATTATCTAAATTACTCGTAAAACTATGCAATCATCCCACCCAACAGCCTCTGCAACGGGCAAAAAACCATCATTTTATTTTGCCGGAATATGCGGCACGGCCATGGCTTCAGCGGCTGTCGCACTCAAGAATCAGGGCTATTCCGTGACCGGCTCGGACACGAATATCTATCCGCCGATGTCCGATTTTCTCGCCTCTCACGGCATTGAGCCGCTGCCTGGCTATCACGAAAAGAATCTGCAATCTCAAAAGCCGGATTGGGTGGTCATCGGCAATGCGTTATCTCGAGGCAACCCCGAGGTGGAATATGTTTTGCGGGAGCGGCTCCCCTACACCTCTCTGCCGGAGCTGCTCAAAAACCATTTTATCAGGGGCAAGCGCTCCTTGGTCGTCTGCGGAACCCACGGCAAGACCACGACTACTTCTCTCCTGGCCTGGGTTTTCGAGCATAACGGGTTTAATCCCAGCTTTTTAATCGGCGGAATCCCTCCCAATCTGGGTCAGGGTGCACGTTTTACCGATAGCCCCTGGTTTATTATCGAAGGGGATGAGTACGACACGGCCTTTTTTGATAAGCGCAGTAAGTTTATCCACTACTGCCCCGAGGTGGCTCTCCTGAACAATCTGGAATTCGACCACGCGGATATCTTTGAAAACCTCGCCGCTATCAAAAAAACCTTCCGCCATCTCATCCAGACCGTACCCTCCAATGGACTGGTGCTCTGCAACGGAGAGGATCAAAACCTCCTGGAAATCACGCGCAATGTCCGGTTTTGTCCGGTCAAGAGATTCGGCTTCGGGGACGAGAATGATTTCCGGGCTGCTCATATCACTCATGAAAATGGGGGCTCGAGCTTTGAACTTCAGGGCATTACCTACTCCACTCCCACGTTGGCCGGAGATTTCAATGTCCGCAACGCTCTGGGTGTGGCTTCCTGCGCCTTGCACTGCGGGCTCACTCCTGAGCAAATTCAATCGGCTTTCCTCTCATTCAAGGGCATCCGCCGCAGGATGGAAGTTTTCGGGGTAAAATCAGGTGTCACCCTCATTGACGATTTCGGCCATCACCCGACCGCCATCTTCCAGACACTTGCGGCCTTGCGCCAGCGTTACCCGTCTCAGCGCATCTGGGCAGCTTTTGAACCACGCTCCAATACCACCCGCCGCAATGTATTCCAGCAGGAACTCGCCGAGGCTCTGGGCACCGCCGACGGAGTGGCCATCAGCGCCATTGCCAGAGAAGATCAGTTGGCTCCCGAGGAAAGACTGGATGTGGGCAAACTCGTCCTTCAGATACAGAAAAGCCGGCAGATTCCGGCGGCTCATTTTGCGGAAGTCCCCTCGATTGTCGAATGGCTCTGCAAACAGGTGAAGCCGGGCGACGTGATCAGCGTCTTCAGCAACGGCAAGTTTGGCGGTATTCACCGTCTCCTAATGGAAGCGCTTTAAAAAAGGAGCCGTGCCTCTCCGGACGTGGATAAAAAAAGACCGCATTGAATGCGGCCTTTTTTTATTGCGTGTCAGAGGCAAGCCTGTCCGGCCGACCTCATCCCTGGTTTATCGTCCTTTAACTTCCACTGATTCAATGGCTCCGATAGAAATGCTGACTTCACCACCACCGGCCAGGGGCACCAGGAAAATATCCCCGGTGGTCACGCGCGAGAAGCGAATTCCTTCGTGGATCTTTGAGCCTTCCTTAATGACGAACATAACCGACTTCTCTTTCGGTCCCAGAACAGGGCGGAAAAAGGTCGAAAACTTCGTCTCGAAGAAACGGCGGTTGAAAGTGATCTCGCCCTTTGTATAAATGGCAGGTTCATAACCGGCAGCAGCACTGTCCTTGACCGTCGCGGCGCGGGTCATGGTCTTGGTTACCGTGCTGGCTCCCGTAGAAATATTCTGATCCTTGAATTCCGCATGTGCGGACGACTCCTCCTCAAAAACAGGGGCAGCAGGAGCCTGCTCCGGCTGGAGCATGAAAATAGCGGGTCCGACGATCGGCAGTATGGCCGAAACGCCGCAGACCAATGCGGGTTGCTTGCGGCGGAACCTCGCAATGCTGTAGCCTGCCACCAGGTTTCCGGCATATAGCGAGCCCAGAAGCAAAAGCCCGGCAGGGGTAAGCCATGAATTCAGAAAACCGGGAGCGGGATAATAATGAGTGATTCGGTCCACCTCACCCACCACAATTCTCGGAGGGGGTTTGACCGTTTT
>Ga0172378_10003322_pt1 | contig 15158 bp, 12 predicted proteins | sample GrowelOW332metaG_FD_119755 | JGI IMG/M metagenome (GOLD analysis project Ga0172378, IMG submission 119755) | Groundwater microbial communities from an aquifer near a municipal landfill in Southern Ontario, Canada - Pumphouse #3_1 metaG | ecosystem: Environmental > Aquatic > Deep subsurface >... | reverse complement strand
AATAAGGCTCATCCCACAGGCAAAAGTAAATGAACTATGGAAAAGCTACCAGCTTTATGTGGAGAAATTCTATGATATTCTAAAGCTCAACAATGAATTTCGTGACTATGACTTTAAGAAGAATCTGCAGATAAAGAACAAGCTTTGCGAAACAGCAGAGAAACTAATAGAAGAGCCCGATGTAGTATCAGCCTTTCACCAATTACAGAAACTTCACCAAGAATTCAGAGATACAGGTCCTGTAGCTAAAGATTTGAGAGACGAAGTTTGGGCTCGGTTCAAAGCTGCTTCCACACAGATAAATCGCCGACACCAAGAACATTTTGAGGAACTTAAAGAAGTTGAACAACGTAATCTTGATCAAAAAACCGTTATCTGCGAAATTGTAGAAACAATAGAATATACTGAACTAACAACATTCGCGGCTTGGGAGAACAGAACCCAAGAAATCATTGCATTACAAAGCAAATGGAAAACCATAGGCTTTGCACCTCAAAAAATGAATGTGAAAATATTTGAGCGTTTTAGAAAAGCATGCGATGGCTTTTTTAAGAAAAAAAGCGAATTCTATAAGCTCCTCAAAGAAAGTATGACCGAGAACTTAGAAAAGAAAAAGGCCTTGTGCGAGAAGGCAGAAGCACTCAAGGATAACACCGACTGGAAGGAAACAGCCGAAACTCTTACTAAGTTACAAAAAGAATGGAAAACTATCGGCCCGGTAACAAAAAAATACTCAGACGCAATATGGAATCGATTTATAGGTGCTTGTGATTATTTCTTTGAACAGAAAAACAAGGCCACATCATCACTACGGACTGGAGAGCTTGAAAACCTAGAAAAGAAAAAAGAAATCATAGACAAATTAATTGCACTTAAAGATCCAACTGTTACTGATGAAGCGAACCAATTAGTACGTGACTTGATTAAGGAATGGAATTCTGTGGGACACGTTCCTTTTAAAGAAAAAGATAGAATCTATAAACAGTTCCATGCACTAATTGATGAAATATTTGAACGATTCAATTTAAATCTTTCGGATAAAAAACTAAGTAATTTTAAATCAACGATTAGCAGTATTCAAGGAGGTCATCAGTCTCTCTATAAAGAGCGCGAAAGGCTTACCCGAATATACGAGAACATGAAAAATGAACTGCACACTTATGAGAATAATTTAGGCTTCTTAAGCTCCTCTTCTCAAAAAGGTAACAGTTTGTTGACTGAAATAAATCGAAAAGTAGAAAAGCTGAAAGCTGACTTAGAACTGACCCTCCAAAAAATTCGTGTAATTGACGAATCTATCAACGAAGAATAAATAATCAAGAACAAATTATATAAGGATGTCTCTACAAAGAATAGACATCCTTATATTTTTCCGCATGCAGAAACATATAGCACGACCTTCAAACCCAGATTCTTAATCAATCTATCCATTTGATCAAGATTTCAGTGCTTATCCGCCCATTTTCAGAATTATTCCTCTCCGAAAATACGAGTTTTTAAAATCAAAAAAGCGAAAATTGCTTTTACAATCTTCGCTTTCACTTTGTTGGGCTACCAGGATTCGAACCTGGAACATCAGGACCAGAATCTGAAGTGTTACCATTACACCATAGCCCATTATTATTTCGGGTGCAAAGATATAAATAAATTGTAAACCAAAAACTTTTTTCGACCTTTTTATCCAAAAAGTGTCTAACATACGCTACTACAGTGAGAGTAATCCCTTAAAAAAAAACAAAAAAAGGATTAGATTTATCTCGTTACTTAGATTGGTATAATAATTCAGTGTATCTTTGTAAAAGATATCGAGATAACGTACGGAACAATGATTCCACTTTCATTGTTATACTGAAAAAGAAAAATTAAAACTCATTTATAAATGAACGAAGCAAAAGCATTATTAGAAAAAATCAAAGAAGGTATTCAAGAAAAAAAAGGTAAGAATATTATTATAGCAGACCTGACTAACATAGGAGACACAATATGCAATTATTTTGTGATCTGCCAGGGGAATTCGCCGAGCCAAGTAGGTGCCATTGTTGATTCGATCAAAGAGTTCACTCGAAAAGGAGTGAATACAAAACCTTTTGCTGTAGACGGATTAAATAATGCCGAATGGGTAGCAATGGATTACTCAGACATATTGGTACACGTCTTTCTCCCCGAAACGAGAACATTTTATAACTTAGAACATCTTTGGGCAGATGCTAAATTAACAACTATTCCCGATATTGACTAACTAAGCAAGATGGATAATAAAAAGAAACCCAATAAAGTAAATATGCCCCGGTTTAATATTAGCTGGATGTATATGATAATAGCACTAATGCTTTTAGCGCTGTATTTTACTAATGAGAACAGTTCAGTAAGCAAGACGACTTCCTATGATGAATTTCAACAATATGTCCGCAGTGGATACGTTAATAAAATAATAGGTTATGACGACAACACTGTCGAAGCTTATATCAAACCTTATTTTGTGAAAGATGTGTTCAAAGAGGATTCTAATCGCGTAGGTAAAAATCCGATGATATCCACTGAAGCTCCTTCACGGGAGAGCTTGGGCGAGTTTCTTCAAAAAGAAAGAGATGAGGCCCGCTTTAATGGCTCAGTAAGTTATGAAAAAAAGAAAGATTACTTCAGTGTCATTTTATGGAACGTACTTCCTATAGTCTTTTTAATAGGATTATGGCTGTTTTTTATGCGCCGAATGAGCGGTGGTGGTAGTGGAGCAGGCGGAGTCTTCAATGTTGGAAAATCAAAAGCACAACTCTTTGAAAAAGGTGGATCGATAAAAGTAACATTCAAAGATGTTGCCGGCCTAGCAGAAGCAAAACAAGAAATTGAAGAAATTGTTGAGTTCTTAAAAGAACCCCAAAAGTATACTAATCTAGGAGGGAAAATACCAAAAGGAGCTCTACTCGTAGGCCCTCCGGGAACAGGTAAGACATTACTAGCCAAAGCTGTAGCCGGAGAAGCAAATGTTCCATTTTTTTCTTTGTCAGGTTCAGATTTCGTTGAAATGTTTGTTGGCGTAGGTGCATCTCGCGTCCGCGACCTATTTAAACAAGCAAAAGAAAAAGCTCCTTGCATTGTGTTTATTGACGAAATTGACGCAGTAGGGAGAGCACGTGGGAAAAACCCAAGCATGGGTGGAAACGATGAACGGGAAAACACTCTAAACCAACTCCTCACGGAGATGGATGGTTTCGGCTCAAATAGTGGAGTGATTATTCTTGCTGCAACCAATCGTGTGGATGTGTTGGATAAAGCGCTATTACGTGCTGGAAGGTTTGATCGCCAGATACATGTTGACCTCCCCGACTTGAACGAGAGAAAAGAAGTTTTCGGAGTACATTTGCGTCCAATTAAAATAGATGAATCGGTTGATGTTGATCTCTTGTCACGTCAAACTCCGGGCTTCTCGGGTGCCGACATAGCCAATGTTTGTAACGAAGCAGCTCTTATTGCCGCAAGACACGGCAAAAAATTTGTAGATAAACAAGATTTTCTTGATGCAGTGGACCGTATCATTGGTGGATTAGAGAAAAAAAGTAAGATTACCACTGAAGAAGAGCGTCGCACTATCGCACTCCATGAAGCTGGGCATGCAAGTCTATCATGGTTACTCGAACATGCCAATCCGTTAATTAAAGTAACCATCGTGCCTCGTGGACGGGCCTTAGGTGCGGCATGGTATCTACCTGAAGAAAGACAAATAACAACCAAAGAGCAAATGCTTGATGAAATGTGTGCAACTCTTGGTGGACGGGCAGCAGAGAATCTGTTTGTTGGCAGAATCTCGACCGGAGCTATGAATGATTTGGAGCGTGTAACAAAACAAGCCTATGGAATGATAGCTTATCTGGGTATGAGCGACAAACTTCCTAATCTTTGCTATTATAACAATGATGAATACTCTTTCAATAAACCTTACAGTGAACGAACAGCAGAGCTTATTGATGAGGAAGTAAAAGTGATGATAAACGAACAATACGAACGTGCTAAACAAATTCTTTCGTTACACAAAGAAGAGCATAATAAATTGGCTGCTCTGTTAATAGAGAAAGAAGTCATATTTGCCGAAGATGTAGAACGCATATTTGGTAAGCGTGCCTGGACTTCACGTTCAGAAGAAATCATGGCAGCTGTATTACGCAAAAAAGCAGAAGTTGAGACTAAAATCACTGAGGAAAAGCCGAAAAGAAGCGCGATCGAATTAAATTCAGAATCGGAAGCAGAAGTCAAAGAAGCCCAAAACTAAAGTTCTAAGTACATTGAAAAAGAATCTTATACAACGAACTGTAACTGGAGTATTCTTCGTTACATTATTAATGGGCTGCATTTTGTACCACCCACTCTCATTTGGAATATTATTTACTATTATTAGTGCGCTTACGATACAAGAATTCACCCATTTGCTAAACGATAAGACAGAAGGAGCATATGCCAACGTAGCGATTACAATGCTTGGTGGCGCATACTTGTTTCTCGCTATTATGGCATTTTGCATGAACGTAGCAGATTCTAAAGTATTTATACCTTACCTCGCTTTAATTATTTATTTGATTATAAGCGAACTCTATCTGAAGAGAGCAAATCCGATCATTAACTGGGCCTATGCAATGTTTAGTCAACTTTATGTTGCATTGCCCTTTGCACTACTCAATGTCTTAGCTTTTCAAAGTAACCCAAATACTGATCGTGTAGAGTACAATGCTATCCTCCCTCTCTCTATCTTTATTTTTATTTGGTTAAATGACACTGGAGCATATTGTGTAGGTAGCCTAATTGGAAAACATCGTTTGTTTGAACGAGTGTCGCCAAAAAAATCGTGGGAAGGCTCTATTGCAGGAAGTATCGTAGCAATTGCCGCTTCATTTGTGTTCGCTCAATATTTTCCTTTCCTTCCCACTTTAGCGTGGATTGGCTTATCAATAATAGTAGTAATATTTGGCACATGGGGGGATTTAAGCGAATCATTATTAAAGCGCCAACTAGGAGTAAAAGATTCGGGAAAAATGCTTCCCGGGCACGGTGGAATGCTCGATCGCTTTGACAGTGCGCTCATAGCCATACCAGCAGCAGTTATCTATCTTTATATGATTTCAACTATTCTATCTTAGCCAAGCAATGAATGATACTTTTTGCTGCTCTATCGGGTGCACCAGAAGGTCCTAATATAGCAATCACATCATTATATCCAATTAGCATTTCCCTTCGGCATTCTTCCTTATGTAATATGCCATCCAATTCTAGAGAAATATTTTCGACAGTCATCGTGTCTGCAATTAATTCTTTTACTACTTCGCGTCCGGCTATGAGGTTTACTAATGAAATAAACTGCACTTTTAATATATGCTTCTTTAGGAAAGCAATAATCTTTCCTATAGGAGTATGATAACATACCACCTGGGGAGTTAGAAACAAAGCTGTTTCAAGAGTTGCCGTGCCAGAAGTGACTAAAGCGGCTTTTGCATGATGTAGCAATGCATAAGTTTGGTCGAAGACGACTTTTACCCCCAATCCTGTAATAAACTTATCGTAATATTCAGGAGCTATGCCTGGTGCAGCAGCTAAAACCATTTGATAATCAGAGAATGATGAGGCAGCACGAATCATATCAGGCAAATTATCTTTAATCTCTTGCTTCCTACTACCAGCCAACAAAGCGATGATACCTCTCCCATCTAAACCATTATTGTTAGTAAATTCGGAAAAAGATTCGGAATAACTTGTGCGAAAGTTGCTTACTTCATCAACAGTTGGATTTCCTACATAATGTATCGGATAGTGATGTTTATTATAAAACTCAACTTCAAATGGCAAGATAGAAAAAAGTTCATTCACATCTCGCTTGATGTTCTTTATACGGTATTCCTTCCATGCCCATATTTTCGGAGATATATAATAATACACAGGGATATCTGTCTTCGCATGCACAAATTGAGCTATATTAAGATTAAACCCCGGATAATCGACAAGAATGACGACATCCGGTTTCCAATCCACAACATCTTTCTTACAATATTTCATATTAGCAAAGATCGTACGAAGATGAAGCAATACGGGTACAAAACCCATATATGCCAAATCTTTGTAATGCTTAACCATCACTCCCCCAACATGCACCATCATATCACCGCCAAAGAAACGAAACTCAGCCAAGGCATCCTCACGCTGCAAAGCGGCCATTAAATGAGCAGCATGCAAATCTCCAGATGCTTCACCAACAATCAAATAATACTTCATATTGCACAATAATTTTAATTATTCCAAAAGCCCCAAAACAGTATTATACGAATATGCACCTTCTCTCAATTGAGCAGTGCCTCTCTCAGTTCGTCAATATACTTATAGGCTGTCAGATCAACTGTTGTTGGGGTAACAGCCACATATCCATGACTCAATGCCCAACTATCACTTCGATCATTCTCTAAATCCATATCTACAAATTCTCCTGTAAGCCAAAAATAGTTTTTATCATGAAGACGAGGGCAAGGTTCCCACTCTTTATGCCAGTGACCTTTTGCTTGTTCGCAAACCTTGATCCCTTTAAGATCTTGCAGATCAGGAAAATTAACGTTCAGACAAACAAGGGGAGGAAGGCCCTTTAGAAGAACTGTAGTAACGATTTTTTGTATATATTCTTTCGTCGGTTCAAAGTTTGCATCGACTCCATGATTGCATAAAGAAAAACCGATGGACGGGATGCCATTTAGACATCCTTCAATCACCACCCCCATCGTACCCGAGTAGTGAACACTTGTAGCCGAATTATCTCCATGATTAATACCACCCACCACCAAGTCTGGTTTACGATCAAGAACTCTATTACGAGCGAGTTTTATACAATCTGTTGGAGTACCCGAGCATTTATAAATAGTCAATCCTACATCTTGACGAACAAGTTGATAATGAACCGGATTAGTAACGGTCAGTGCACATCCATTACCTGAACGAGGAGAGTCTGGTGCCATCACCACAATTTCGCCAAGAGGACGAAGATATTTGATCAACTCATTGATACCTTTTGCAGATATTCCGTCATCATTTGAAACTAATATCAACGGTTTTTTACTTTCCATTTGTCTATACTTTTATTGTTAGCACAAAAGTAGAAAAAAAATGCAGACCACGAAAACGATCAAAAGTATAAGCATCAATAACTATTGGCTATATTAAGAATCTCCTAAAAGACAGCAAAAGTTATTATAAAGCAGTTTAGAAACCTTAATGTTCTGCAAGTGAGTGAAAAAAAGCCGTTTAATTCAATGAAAATATATATATTTGCGTGCCCAAAAGGAGATAACAAACTGAATAAAATAGTGTTTTGCATTAAGTTATTAACAAAAAGTGCATTTTATCAACTGATTTTGCAAAGTTTTTCTTTTTTAGTAGGCACTCTAAGTTATTATCACTTATTTCGCTGCCATTAAAATTAAAGCATATGGGAAAAATAATTGCTTTGGCTAATCAAAAAGGTGGTGTGGGTAAAACAACAACCACAATAAATCTTGCAGCCTCGCTCGCAACTCTTGAAAAAAAAGTGCTGGTTGTTGATGCTGACCCTCAAGCAAACGCCTCATCAGGATTAGGCGTAGACATCAAGCAATCAGAACGCACCATTTACGAATGTATAATAGACCGGGTTGATGTAAAAGGTGCCATCCTTGATACCGAGATTGAATCATTAAAAATAATCTCTTCGCATATTAATTTGGTAGGAGCTGAAATAGAAATGCTCAACTTGAAGAATCGCGAAAAAATATTGAAGGAGGTATTGACCCCACTGAAAGATGACTATGACTACATTCTAATAGATTGTTCACCATCATTAGGGCTAATAACAATTAATGCATTAACTGCTGCCGACTCTGTCATTATCCCGGTTCAAGCAGAATATTTCGCTCTTGAAGGAATCAGCAAACTATTAAATACAATTAAGATTATTAAATCTAAGTTGAATCCAACTTTAGAGATAGAAGGTTTTCTCCTCACGATGTACGATTCTCGCTTACGTCAGGCCAACCAAATATACGACGAAGTGAAACGTCATTTCCAAGAACTAGTATTTAACACAGTCATCCAACGTAATGTAAAATTAAGTGAAGCCCCTAGTTATGGACTTCCTACGATCCTCTACGATGCTGAATCAACTGGAGCCAAAAACTATTTAGCTTTAGCGAAAGAACTTATCAGCAGAAATATTAAATAAACGAAGATTATGGTACAAAGAAGAAATACATTAGGAAGAGGGCTTGATGCTTTGCTCTCTATGGATGAAGTAAAAACCGAAGGTTCTTCTTCTATAAATGAAATAGAATTATCAAAGATCTCTGTCAACCCCAATCAACCACGTCGTGAGTTTGATGAAACAGCTCTTCAGGAATTATCAGACTCTATTTCTGAAATAGGAATCATCCAACCTATTACTCTGCGAAAACTTTCTGATGAAGAATACCAAATTATAGCAGGAGAACGACGCTATCGCGCATCTCTGAAAGCCGGATTGTCAACCATACCAGCTTACATACGTACTGCCGACGATGAAAACGTGATGGAAATGGCTTTGATTGAAAATATCCAGCGCGAAGACTTGAACTCTGTTGAAATCGCTTTAGCCTACCAACACCTCATTGAGCAATATGATTTAACACAAGAAAGACTTAGTGAACGAGTTGGTAAAAAACGAACCACTATTGCAAACTATTTACGATTGCTCAAACTTCCAGCCTCAATACAAATGGCCATCCAGAATAGACAAATCGATATGGGCCATGCACGAGCATTGATTACACTAGCCGATCCAAAACTCCAAGTCAAAGTTTTCGATGAAATACTGGAACACGGATATTCTGTTCGTAAAGTAGAGGAGTTAGTAAAATCATTGAGTGAAGGAGAAACTATAAAAAGCGGAGGAAAGAAGATAGTACCTAAACGCACCAAATTACCTGAAGAGTTTAATTTATTAAAAAAACACTTATCTGGCTTCTTCAACACAAAAGTGCAATTAACTTGCTCAGAAAAAGGTAAAGGTAAAATAAGTATCCCGTTCAATAACGAAGAAGAATTAGAGCGTATCATGGAAATGTTTGATGCGTTAAAAAAATAAATGACAATAAGAATCACGAAATATTATTTAAGTATCATCTTGTTTCTCTGCATGCTTCAGATTCCAGGAGTTGACGCACGTGCGCAAGAAGCTGCCGCTCGTCGTAAGCGCATGAGTAACATAGAAGCTGAACTTACAGATTCGCTTACAACAGACAGCCTTATACGTGTACGTGCTGATAGTCTGATAGATGTAAACAAGAAAAATTTGGAAAAATTAGAGCCTAAAGCCATTCAGCAATTACAAAGCAATAACCCAAAAGACAGTCTTGAATTAGTTAAGCCGAAAAAATTATGGATTCCTAATTCGGGCAAAGCAACTTGGTATGCCCTCATCATACCTGGAGGGGGACAGATTTATAATCGCAAGTATTGGAAGCTCCCCATCATTTATGGTGGCTTTGCAGGCTGTGCCTACGCTTTAACATGGAACAACAAAATGTATAAAGATTATTCGCAGGCTTATATGGATATCATGGATACTGACCCAACCACGAACAGTTACCTTGATTTACTCCCTCCAAACTCAACTTATACAGATAGTCAATTACAGACTATTTTAAAAAAGCGTAAAGATACCTATCGACGATATCGTGATCTTAGTATTTTTGCTTTTATAGGAGTTTATTTAATTTCGGTCATCGATGCTTATGTAGATGCCGAACTTTCAAATTTTGACATAACTCCTGATCTCAGCATGCGAGTGGAACCTACAATTATCAATGACCGGTACAAGTCTGGAAATTCTGTCGGTGTACAGTGCAGCCTCCGGTTTTAAATTAAAAAGAATGAAGAAGAAGAAAATAGATTTCATTACAAGTAAAGTATCAAACAAATCAAGGTATATCTATTGGAGCCTGTTTTTTTGTTTTCTAATTATATCAAGCTATGCGCAAGCGCAAAGCATTGATGTAGTGATTCAAAGAGACGGAACTCAGCGCAAGGAAAGCATTGATCTCCCAGAGAGTATGACCTATCCGGTAGATAGTTTGCTCAACGATTGGAAAGCAAAAAATTACATTAAAATAGGCAAAGACTGTAGTACAGCTGATGAAAACCCTTTCTTCAGTGATTCGGTATATATCCAAAGACTTTCTCGTATACCAACTGTGATGGAAATGCCGTACAATGAGGTTGTTCGCAAGTTCATTGATATGTATGCCAGCCGGTTGCGCAATCAGGTCTCTTTTATGCTAAGTGCTTCCAATTTTTACGTACCCATTTTCGAAGAAGCACTGGATGCCTATAATCTTCCCCTTGAGTTAAAATACCTACCTGTCATTGAATCAGCGTTAAACCCTTCTGCGACTTCACGCGCAGGTGCTTCGGGTTTATGGCAGTTCATGATTGGCACGGCAAAAATATACGGTTTGGAAGTAAATAGCTTGATAGACGAACGTCGGGATCCAATAAAGGCAACGTGGGCTGCAGCGCGCTATTTAAAAGATTTATATGCGATTTACCAAGATTGGAATCTTGTAATTGCAGCCTATAATTGTGGCCCTGGAAACATAAACAAAGCTATCCGTCGCTCAGGAGGGAAGAACGATTATTGGAGTATCTACAGCTATCTACCTAAAGAGACTCGTGGATATGTACCAGCCTTTATTGCCGCCAATTATTTGATGAATTATTATTGTGATCATAATATCTGCCCAATGGAAACAGATATTCCAGCTAACACCGACACTGTACAGGTATCCAAAAATCTGCATTTCGAACAGATATCAGACATTTGCGGCATTAGTTTAGAACAGGTGAAAAGCCTTAATCCACAATATAGAAAAAATATAATTCCCGGAGACATAAAACCTTATACACTGAGATTGCCTTACAATTACATAAGTACTTTTATTGATAATCAAGATACCATTTATACACATCGTGCCGAAGAACTTTTCAATGAGCGAAAAATTGTGGAAGTTAAAGATCAGCCCGTTGTTTCAGCTAAAGGAAAATCAAAAGGTAATAGAACCTATCATAAAATTAGAAATGGAGAAACATTATCTACTATAGCACAGAGATATCATGTCCGTGTTAGCGACATCAAAAAGTGGAACAACCTAAGAGGCAGTAACATCGCTGCAGGTAAACGATTGATAATTCACAAATAAAAGAAATAGCAGTAGTACAAGACAGTACTATACCTACGAGCTTTCCGCATAATAAGTTCTACCTTACTGTGCGGAAAACTTGCTAAATAAAGAATCCGACAAGAAAAGGCTAGCTATTGCTTGCATGATATTGAATTTTGCTTATTTTTGCAAATCAACGAAAGAAATAGATGAAGAGATGGAGATTGTGAATTCTAAAGAGTTATCGGATGAGGAGATGATTGAGCAATCATTTCAGGAATTACTGAATGATTATCTTAAAACCAAACATCGCAAACGCGTTGAGATTATAACGAAAGCATTTAATTTTGCCAATCAAGCTCACAAAGGCATTAAAAGACAATCCGGAGAGCCCTATATAATGCATCCCCTATCGGTCGCCAAGATCGTGTGTAATGAGATTGGACTAGGTTCTACCTCTATTTGCTCCGCACTACTACATGATGTCGTTGAAGACACTGACTACACTGTTGAAGATATCGAAAATATCTTTGGCCCAAAAATCGCACACATCGTTGATGGCTTGACTAAAATATCAGGCGGTATCTTCGGTGATAAAGCTTCCGCCCAAGCCGAGAACTTCAAGAAACTGCTACTCACCATGTCGGATGACATTCGGGTAATTCTGATTAAGGTAGCAGACCGTTTACACAATATGAGAACCCTAGGCTCTCTTTTGCCCAATAAGCAATTTAAGATAGCAGGCGAAACATTATATATCTATGCTCCCTTAGCCAACCGTTTAGGATTAAATCAGATTAAAACTGAGTTAGAGAATTTAAGCTTTAGGTACGAACATCCTGAAGAATATCAGGAGATCGAAGAAAAGCTGACTGCCACTGCTGCCGAACGTGATGAGGTTTTCAACGTTTTTACCGCTCCTATCCGCATACAGCTAGATAAGATGGGACTGAAATACCGTATTGTGGCACGAGTTAAATCCATCTATTCAATATGGAACAAAATGCAAACCAAGCATGTCCCTTTTGAAGAAGTGTATGACTTACTGGCAGTTCGCATCATTTTCGACCCTCTAAATGAAGAAGAAGAACTGAACGATTGCTTTGACATTTATGTATCAATTTCTAAGATATACAAACCTCATCCCGACCGTTTACGCGATTGGGTTAGCCACCCTAAAGCAAATGGCTATCAAGCTCTCCACGTTACTCTCATGGGAAACAACGGACAATGGATTGAGGTACAGATTCGAAGCGAACGGATGAACGATGTTGCTGAACAAGGCTTTGCCGCCCATTGGAAATATAAAGAAGGAGGAGGGAGTGAAGATGATGGCGAACTTGAAAAATGGCTTCGTACTATTAAAGAGATTCTGGACGATCCTCAACCAGATGCCATTGATTTTCTTGATACTATAAAGCTCAACCTGTTTGCTTCCGAAATCTTTGTTTTTACCCCTAAAGGTGAGATAAAAACAATGCCTCAAAACTCTACTGCCCTAGATTTCGCCTTCTCACTACATACGGATTTGGGAAGCCATTGTATCGGAGCAAAGGTGAACCATAAGCTAGTGCCACTAAGCCATAAACTGGAGAGTGGAGATCAAGTAGAAATACTGACGTCCAAATCACAACGGGTACAACCTTCGTGGGAAGTATTTGCCACTACTGCCAAAGCCCGTGCTAAGATAGCAGCCATACTCAAAAAGGAACAAAAGAATTTTCAAAAAGAGGGCGAAGCCATACTGTTGGATTTTCTATCGAAAGAGGAAATCAGTCCCGAAACGGCCAACACTGAGAAGATATGCAAGTTTCATAATCTGAAAAATCGAGAGGAACTTCTTACTGCCTTAGGTAATAAAAGCATTATTCTGGGCGAATCTGACAAAAACGAGCTCAAAGAGAAACAATCCGGAAATTGGAAGAAGTACCTCATGTTCTCATTTGGTAGTGGAAATAAGGATCCTAAAGAGAAGCTAGAAACGTATAAAGAACCTCAAGAAAAGATTAATCCAAAGAAAATTCTTAAGTTAACTGAAGAGACAATACAGAAAAATTATATGATGGCCGACTGTTGTCAGCCTATTCCCGGAGATGATGTTTTGGGGTATATTGATGAAAACGAAAAAATTATTATTCACAAACGCCAATGTCCGGTTGCGGTCAAGTTGAAGAGTAGCTATGGCAATCGAATCATCGCAACTTCTTGGGATACGCATAAAACCCTTTCTTTTCTTGTTTACATATACGTTAAGGGAATTGACAGTGTGGGGCTTTTGAATGAGATAACTCAGGTTATTTCTCAACAACTGAACGTAAACATACGTAAACTAACTATCGAAACGAACGACGGAATCTTTGAAGGAAAGATACAGCTTTATGTACATGACGTGGAGGATGTGAAACAGATCTGTAATAATCTACTTAAAGTGAACAATGTAAAACTTGTAACCCGAGTTGAGTCATAATCCACCTTCTTGTTTGACCATACGCATAAGTAAAGAAGAGAAAATCAACCTCTTCCATCCAACTCATTCTTTATTTTTAAGAGCTCATCCTTGATACTCTTCAATCGATCTACTATTTCGAAGTTATTTATTGTCGACTCTCTATTATCTTTCAATTTTTGCCTCGCTCCAGGTAAAGTCATGCCTTTTTCCTTTACCAAATGATAGATAAGCTTAATCGTTTCCAGATCTTCCTTTCGATACTGACGCGTTCCGCGGGCATTCTTCTTTGGAGTAATTTGAGGAAATTCTTTCTCCCAAAAGCGAAGCAATGATTCATTCACATCGAACATTTCTGCCACCTCGCTAATGGAGTAATATAACTTAAGATCCTTATTTGTATTTAAAACCATATCTCTTGCTGCTAATTAAACTTCATTATAAAAACTAGTCAAATACCTTACCATGGTTTGCTGCAATTTTAATCATCCTTTCATAATCTCCCGCACTCAAATCCATAAAATAGTAATTTACCGGATTTACTCTTTCCCCTTTTACATGTACTTCATAATGCAGATGCGGACCGGTACTTCTACCTGTGCTTCCAACACCTCCTATCACTTCACCTCTAACGACTTTCTTGCCTAATTTGGTACGATAGTCACGCAGATGCGCATAAATGGTTCGATAACCAAAACCATGATCTATTTCAACGGTATTGCCATATGCTGACTCCCATCCCATCTTCGCTACAACTCCATTCCCAGTGGCATATACATCTGTTCCCGGGTGAGCAGAAAAATCCATTCCTCCATGAAACTTCGCCGTTCCATAAATAGGATCTATACGCATTCCATAACCGGAAGCTGTTTGCCTGAGATCCTTATTTGCAACAGGTTGAATGGCTGGAAGACATCTTAACATCTCGTCGTGTTTCTTACACATCTCAACCACATCATCAAACGATTTAGATTGTATGTAAAGCTGTTTGCTGAGTAAATCCATCTTCTGAGTTGTATTTACAACCAAATCAGCATTAGCCATATCCATCAGTCCCTCATATCGGTTTGTTCCTGCATAACCTGCATTGCGGATAGCTGAAGAAATAGGATCGGCCTGAAAAATAACACGATACAAATTATCATCTCGCTGCTGAACATCTTGTAGTACACCCAAGGCCTCATCAAGGCGGCGAGAGAGTACATTATACTGAGCCAACAATTGACTATTTTCTGTCCGCAATTCTTTCTCCGATGGAGAACCAAAGATGAAAAGCAATAGAATAAATGCTCCTGCGCCCAAGCCCATGCCAATAAACAACCTCCGCAGAATGCTTAATGCTCGCTGCCGAACAGTAGGATATATCCTATCGTAAGTCTGTGTTTGCGGGTTATAAATGTAGTAAACTTTGCGCATCGGAGAAAATATTTCACGTAATAATAGGGCAAAAATAATAAAACGAGCTATCTTTGCACATCTTTTTTTAGAATATTAACCTCAAAGACTCCTAAATAGCAAGCTTT
>Ga0172378_10003321_pt1 | contig 15159 bp, 13 predicted proteins | sample GrowelOW332metaG_FD_119755 | JGI IMG/M metagenome (GOLD analysis project Ga0172378, IMG submission 119755) | Groundwater microbial communities from an aquifer near a municipal landfill in Southern Ontario, Canada - Pumphouse #3_1 metaG | ecosystem: Environmental > Aquatic > Deep subsurface >... | reverse complement strand
ATAGCCCGTAAGTTTGTGGAGGGAGCAGCTTTTAATATGAATAAGAATCTTCGGTATTACAATACTCGGGGAAAAGATTTGGATGGTGTAATTGAAAAGATTGAATATTATGTTACCCAAATTCCGCTAATGGAAAAAGTAGATGAACTTATGGGAATAGAAGGCAACATCCGTCAGACTTATTATGAGGGATTTGAATTGATTATCAATGATTTTGAGATGGGTAATAGAACGAAACAGCCACCACAAAACGAAATAAATGCACTTATTTCTTTTGGGAATATGATGTGTTATTCGCAGTGCTTACGTGCAATTCATCAAACTCAACTTAATCCAACAATAAGTTATCTTCATACCCCGGGTGATCGGCGTTATTCACTTTCACTTGATATTTCCGAAATTTTTAAACCCATTATGGTTGACAGGGTCATTTTTAAGTTACTAAATAAAAGAGAATTGCAAGAGAAGCACTTTGACAAGAAATTGAACAAATGCCTACTCAATCCTAACGGTAAGAAAATATTTGTAAAAGCATTTGAAGAGAGGCTTTCAGAAACTATTAAACATAGATCGTTAAAACGGAATGTGAGTTATCGGCATTTAATAAAATTGGAATGTTATAAGTTAAGTAAACATTTGCTAGGAATAGAAGAGTATAAACCTTTTAAAATGTATTGGTAACGTGTATGTGATTTTAGTATATGATATCGGAGAAAAAAGAGTTGGTAAGATGTTGAAACTTTGCAGAAAATACTTAAATTGGATTCAAAACTCTGTTTTTGAAGGAGAAATTACTGAGGTTAAGTTAAAAGAATTGACGTTGAAAGCAAAAGTGATTATGAAAGAAGACGATAGTTTAATAATTTTCTCGAGTCGTTCTGAACAATTCCTTGATAAGCAAATCATTGGTAAAGAGCGCAGCAGTACAGATATATTTTTATAAGAGGTTGTCGGTTTGATGTTTTTGCCGATTTTGCCTAAGTAAAAAATAAAAACAAGTGATCTTTGACATATTGAAAATCAAGATATAAAATAAGTTGTCGATAGACGGATATTTTCATATCTTTGTCTATCGACAACATTTTTCTAACAAAAGTGGATGATATTTTTTACTTAATAGCTGATAATCAGCTATATTTTTTGTCGTTTTTAACGGCTTTTAATTGAACCATAAGGAATTGAAACAAAGGTAATTTATCTAAGTACCTCGCACATTTCTCTTTTAATTGAACCATAAGGAATTGAAACATACCTAAAGATAATATAAACCGCATTAACCTCCAACTTTTAATTGAACCATAAGGAATTGAAACATATCTGAATCTGATATTACTATGCTTGTAAAGAGTCTTTTAATTGAACCATAAGGAATTGAAACAATTATATTATCAAAATCAGCCGAGTGATTATACAGACTTTTAATTGAACCATAAGGAATTGAAACAATTCAGCTATTGACTTTATTTTTCGCTCCTTTATGACTTTTAATTGAACCATAAGGAATTGAAACAACGTCTGAGATTTTACTCTCTCGAACCTTCAATTTCTTTTAATTGAACCATAAGGAATTGAAACAAATCTAAAAGATTATGGTACAGTAGATCATGTTTACTTTTAATTGAACCATAAGGAATTGAAACTCGTGATACTATTAATTACTATTGTTGTGTAGAATTCTTTTAATTGAACCATAAGGAATTGAAACACATATATACATCCTATCTTACTTCCTAACCATGACTTTTAATTGAACCATAAGGAATTGAAACTCAGGTTACAGATGTTATGAATTAAATTGTAAGGTTCTTTTAATTGAACCATAAGGAATTGAAACTAACATCTGTAACCTGATGATATGAATATTGTGCCTTTTAATTGAACCATAAGGAATTGAAACCAATTGAACCATATCAGAAAAGGCATCTGTTGATTTCTTTTAATTGAACCATAAGGAATTGAAACTCGCGTCCTTGACTGTTGTTACTTTTTGTTTCGCAATCTTTTAATTGAACCATAAGGAATTGAAACTCTGCTGCAAATCTGCTATCTTATTAAGTATCTCCGCTTTTAATTGAACCATAAGGAATTGAAACAACCATAACGTGTTCTGCTGTTTGTAAGCCATTTGTCTTTTAATTGAACCATAAGGAATTGAAACGGAAAAGATGGAGATGAAGAGCGATGGAAAATTGAACTTTTAATTGAACCATAAGGAATTGAAACATAGCTCTGATTTTGTCCTTTTACAACAACGTTACTTTTAATTGAACCATAAGGAATTGAAACTGGATAAAGATAATCAGGAACTTGAGGCCATACGCGCTTTTAATTGAACCATAAGGAATTGAAACATATCTGAATCTGATATTACTATGCTTGTAAAGAGCTTTTAATTGAACCATAAGGAATTGAAACTGTAGTTGTTATATATACTTCCTTTTACTTCGCTTTCTTTTAATTGAACCATAAGGAATTGAAACCCTTTAAGACTACTCAAACTAATACCTACATTGCTTCTTTTAATTGAACCATAAGGAATTGAAACGATTATAATTATGCAACTAATTCTCCAGCTACAAGATGCTTTTAATTGAACCATAAGGAATTGAAACCAAATAAATACTTTCGTTTAATTTAGGTGGATTGGCATCTTTTAATTGAACCATAAGGAATTGAAACGACGAATGCACCATAGAAAATTATTTTTCCTCGCCTTTTAATTGAACCATAAGGAATTGAAACATAGTTAACCAGTGTATTGCACCTTCGCCAAATCTAACTTTTAATTGAACCATAAGGAATTGAAACATGATTCCGAAGACAGTGTAAGTAAAGGATTCGAGCTTTTAATTGAACCATAAGGAATTGAAACCCATTCAACCGTTTGAGTATTGCATGAAAAATAATTCTTTTAATTGAACCATAAGGAATTGAAACAGTAATCAATTCCAGGAAGGAATTCTTGGTATATTCTCTTTTAATTGAACCATAAGGAATTGAAACCTTTCACCTGTCGTTATTCCATAGATACCCTTGAACCTTTTAATTGAACCATAAGGAATTGAAACGACGAATGCACCATAGAAAATTATTTTTCCTCGCACTTTTAATTGAACCATAAGGAATTGAAACAATCCAATTGGTGGGGAAAAATCAAGAATTCGATTCTTTTAATTGAACCATAAGGAATTGAAACTTCGGCTACCCATAGATATGTTTTCAAATTATATCTTTTAATTGAACCATAAGGAATTGAAACGAAGTTTACCGAAGTAGGCAAACTTTAATTCCCTCTTTTAATTGAACCATAAGGAATTGAAACGATTTGGCAAAGTCTAAAATCAAGAAGACCGTTTCTTTTAATTGAACCATAAGGAATTGAAACTAGGCTATATTCTGCAAATCGTTTTCCGTTTACCTCCTTTTAATTGAACCATAAGGAATTGAAACGAAAACGCATCTGAGTTGCGACCATCTATACTTTTCTTTTAATTGAACCATAAGGAATTGAAACATAAGCTGATAGAGGACAATGAACTTGTTAGGACCTTTTAATTGAACCATAAGGAATTGAAACATAATAACCTTATTGTTGCTTCTATCTCTACCAAGTCTTTTAATTGAACCATAAGGAATTGAAACCCCATAACGGATATTTTAGTACACGATTGTTTTCTTTCTTTTAATTGAACCATAAGGAATTGAAACATATTAGATGAAACAAACTGATTATAAGCACTTAAACTTTTAATTGAACCATAAGGAATTGAAACGAAGATGGGGAATTGATTTTCATGGAGGGGGATTACTTTTAATTGAACCATAAGGAATTGAAACTATCTAAATCAGGAAAAGCTCTTAGTATCTTTTCTTTCTTTTAATTGAACCATAAGGAATTGAAACATGTAGTTCTGTTGTATTTACAGGGGATATACTTGCTTTTAATTGAACCATAAGGAATTGAAACCTTAATGAATAAATGATATGAAAATACAAGAAGCAACTTTTAATTGAACCATAAGGAATTGAAACTCGAATGACGAGGTGTCTTTTTTACAATGGGAGAAACTTTTAATTGAACCATAAGGAATTGAAACTCTCTTTGGTTATCTCTAACCTTAACTTATCCGTCTTTTAATTGAACCATAAGGAATTGAAACAACAAAATTCACATTAAAAATTACAATTATGAAAGCTTTTAATTGAACCATAAGGAATTGAAACCCTGAATTCCTATAGCCTGAATTACCAATTCCAGTATCTTTTAATTGAACCATAAGGAATTGAAACAATACAAGGACTTGGACATAGCATATCGGGCAATTCTTTTAATTGAACCATAAGGAATTGAAACTTCGGAACAGATGAAAGAACTGTTGTATGTGTTCTTCTTTTAATTGAACCATAAGGAATTGAAACTGGATATAGTGGGGTATTTTGATGGAGACTCAATACTTTTAATTGAACCATAAGGAATTGAAACGAGTATCTATGACTCTTTCTCCGTACTCCTCATTTGCTTTTAATTGAACCATAAGGAATTGAAACATCGGAGATGCCTCATAATGAACAGGCTGGTTACCGCTTTTAATTGAACCATAAGGAATTGAAACAACTTATTGTCTATTGATACAAATTTAGGTGCATCCTTTTAATTGAACCATAAGGAATTGAAACGAGGGTAGAGTGCAAGAATATCTCCATTCCCAAGGTCTTTTAATTGAACCATAAGGAATTGAAACCCAGAATACTCTACGGCACGGTACGCTGTATTTTACTTTTAATTGAACCATAAGGAATTGAAACTAGCCGATAAAGTTGGTATTCTTGGTTTGCTCCAAACTTTTAATTGAACCATAAGGAATTGAAACATATTGTCTATTATACTTCCGATAGCTTCATCTTGTCTTTTAATTGAACCATAAGGAATTGAAACCCATCTTCCCAATCTGGCAACCAACCCTCATTTTTTCTTTTAATTGAACCATAAGGAATTGAAACACAGGAGTTTATGAGCCTGTATTTGCAAAGAATAATCTTTTAATTGAACCATAAGGAATTGAAACAAATATAGCTTTGATTAAATGCCCAATGATCCAAATCTTTTAATTGAACCATAAGGAATTGAAACCAAAAAAGGATCTGGCTAAGAAAATGGGCTTTGCCACTTTTAATTGAACCATAAGGAATTGAAACTTTGCCAAAGTTGCTGCATCGCCAGCGTTTTGAACCCTTTTAATTGAACCATAAGGAATTGAAACCTTTGTCGGGGTTTCTCTCTTTCTGTTCTTTTGCCTCTTTTAATTGAACCATAAGGAATTGAAACACTGAACAACTCGTATTAACGGAATACACCCTAGCTTTTAATTGAACCATAAGGAATTGAAACTGTTCGTTGCAAATTACGTAATTTTTAATTGCATTCTTTTAATTGAACCATAAGGAATTGAAACCCGTCGTATGTAGGTTACGAAGTGCAACTATTTGCTCTTTTAATTGAACCATAAGGAATTGAAACCATTTACGGACAAAATGCGCCCAAAAGTTACCGACTTTTAATTGAACCATAAGGAATTGAAACGAGGATGAATCAGCCTGCGCCGTTCTTTCCACGATACTTTTAATTGAACCATAAGGAATTGAAACGAAAGGTGTTGTGTGTAATATTCTATGTCGCTTTCTCTTTTAATTGAACCATAAGGAATTGAAACGCCTTATTTTTGGCTTCGGTTAAATTGTTTGCATCTTTTAATTGAACCATAAGGAATTGAAACACATGATACGAATATCGACTACCGTTCCGCAAATTCTTTTAATTGAACCATAAGGAATTGAAACTAAAAATGAATTGATCCGTCCGGCATGTTTATCTTCTTTTAATTGAACCATAAGGAATTGAAACAGGCTTTGGATAAAAACATAAGTGACAGCAGTTGTCTTTTAATTGAACCATAAGGAATTGAAACATCAAATCTTGGTCTTCCTTGCTTGCTTTAGCATACTTTTAATTGAACCATAAGGAATTGAAACGAGAAAAAACTGTTTATTTCGTCTTCCAATTCGTTCTTTTAATTGAACCATAAGGAATTGAAACAATAGCACATCAGCATCATAATTTGGCACTTGCTCAACTTTTAATTGAACCATAAGGAATTGAAACACAAGCAGATTGAGCGAATTGGAATAGAATATCTCGCTTTTAATTGAACCATAAGGAATTGAAACGGGCTGGCAAAAGCTATTATATACCACAATGGTAACTTTTAATTGAACCATAAGGAATTGAAACTAATTATTTAAATTGTTAATTTGTACCTGGTTAAAACTTTTAATTGAACCATAAGGAATTGAAACGCCCCTAACTGAGTTGCATATGCATCATTTTTCAGACTTTTAATTGAACCATAAGGAATTGAAACCCATCTTGTCATCTTCATCTCCGAAAGCTTTACCGTACTTTTAATTGAACCATAAGGAATTGAAACAAAGAAGATGAGGTTAAATCCAAATCTGTCCAGAAACTTTTAATTGAACCATAAGGAATTGAAACCAAAGTATAGTTATCAGCATCTAACCAGGCTGATCACTTTTAATTGAACCATAAGGAATTGAAACAAAATAAAGATATGACAATAGATTTTACAACGATTACTTTTAATTGAACCATAAGGAATTGAAACAAAGAAGATGAGGTTAAATCCAAATCTGTCCAGAACTTTTAATTGAACCATAAGGAATTGAAACATAGCTTCATCTCTGTTTATAGAATTATAGTTTTCCTTTTAATTGAACCATAAGGAATTGAAACATACCTATGTATCCATTAAAGAGTGTGCGAGACTCACTTTTAATTGAACCATAAGGAATTGAAACATATTCGGCAAAAAGATAATCCTACCTCACGAGATTCTTTTAATTGAACCATAAGGAATTGAAACGCAAATGTAATCGAAACGACAGACACGATTACCATTCTTTTAATTGAACCATAAGGAATTGAAACGTCTACAAATCTACAAATTTACAAAAGTGCCCTCAACTTTTAATTGAACCATAAGGAATTGAAACATTTGTGGAATTATAGGAACAACCAATCCTGCTTCTTTTAATTGAACCATAAGGAATTGAAACAATTAGGAACTGGTTTGTTAATAGCTAAACTGGCATCTTTTAATTGAACCATAAGGAATTGAAACTCTACTGATGTTGTTAATTCATCTGCCGATGTTGTCTTTTAATTGAACCATAAGGAATTGAAACGTAGTTAAATTTGTGATTTCTGTTTTTAACGCTCTCTTTTAATTGAACCATAAGGAATTGAAACAAAGGTATTAAAGGTGAAGATGGTCATTCTCCATACCTTTTAATTGAACCATAAGGAATTGAAACCCCGAAACGGCTTACCCGAAGACTTAACAAAAGTAACTTTTAATTGAACCATAAGGAATTGAAACGTCAAGGGTGAACGCAAATACTGCGTTAGTCACGGACTTTTAATTGAACCATAAGGAATTGAAACCAGCTTTTGTGGCATCTAAGTATGTATCTATACCACTTTTAATTGAACCATAAGGAATTGAAACCCAATTCATATCCATTCGCACCTTTTCTGATTTCGTCTTTTAATTGAACCATAAGGAATTGAAACTAAGGTATAGATACGTAAACTCCATATTCAGGATTCTTTTAATTGAACCATAAGGAATTGAAACACATTGTGTGAATTGCACTTATTTTCTCGAATTCCTTTTAATTGAACCATAAGGAATTGAAACAACGAGCTCAGGCTCGCATTTTTGCGAACGAACAGGCTTTTAATTGAACCATAAGGAATTGAAACCGGCTTTTGTGGTATCTAAATACGTGTCTATGCCGTCTTTTAATTGAACCATAAGGAATTGAAACGATGCTTACTCTGACATGATTACATTAGGAGCATAACTTTTAATTGAACCATAAGGAATTGAAACAAGATATAATGCAATGCAGAGGTGCAACATTTAACACTTTTAATTGAACCATAAGGAATTGAAACGGCTGACTATTTATCTTATGTTAAATTTAACAAGCTTTTAATTGAACCATAAGGAATTGAAACCCATCAAGCGAAATTAATTTCTCAACTTCAACCTCCTTTTAATTGAACCATAAGGAATTGAAACGTTTTGACGCAGTAATTGTTGACGAATCAGACTTACTTTTAATTGAACCATAAGGAATTGAAACGTAGTTAAATTTGTGATTTCTGTTTTTAGTGCACCTTTTAATTGAACCATAAGGAATTGAAACCTTTTTGTATATCCATTCGATTAGTTGTAAGCAGACTTTTAATTGAACCATAAGGAATTGAAACATGAGTCAAAATAATATTGATAGCTTAAAAACATTACTTTTAATTGAACCATAAGGAATTGAAACACCGCCAATAGGGTTTTGAACTGCTTGTTTCGTTTCTTTTAATTGAACCATAAGGAATTGAAACTTCAAATACTTGTTTCGATAACTAGAGATAACCGCCTTTTAATTGAACCATAAGGAATTGAAACAGCCAACCGCATCTCATATAACAGTAGGGAACAAGTCTTTTAATTGAACCATAAGGAATTGAAACCTAACTTGGTCTTCGGGTGCTGGTGTCCAATCGGTTCTTTTAATTGAACCATAAGGAATTGAAACCATTTAGCGTGTGCCCATATCCAATTGTCCACTTACTTTTAATTGAACCATAAGGAATTGAAACATCATTTATCCTAAGGAAAATGGACAAGAGGGAGCGCTTTTAATTGAACCATAAGGAATTGAAACATGTTAGTTTTAAAAATCAGTTGTTGAATGAATTGTCTTTTAATTGAACCATAAGGAATTGAAACCGCTCAAATGTTTCAATATTCTTTAAAAAGTTGTTCTTTTAATTGAACCATAAGGAATTGAAACCCCCGTCACCTTTTTTTAGAACACCTGAATCAGTTGCTTTTAATTGAACCATAAGGAATTGAAACTCAAATTGCGACGTATCATTGTCGATATAATAATTCCTTTTAATTGAACCATAAGGAATTGAAACATAAACATTGCTCGCTGGTCGGTTTCTTTTTGGTTCTTTTAATTGAACCATAAGGAATTGAAACACATTTTGAATTGCTTTCAACGCTTTTCGCTCTATCCTTTTAATTGAACCATAAGGAATTGAAACAACTATTAGATAAAGAAATTGACGAACGAATAGCGGGCTTTTAATTGAACCATAAGGAATTGAAACAATTTATTATCTATTGATACAAATTTAGGTGCATCTTTTAATTGAACCATAAGGAATTGAAACAAACAAAGCTGATTGCTTCGAGTATTGATGTTTTCTTTTAATTGAACCATAAGGAATTGAAACAAAAAGTTTCTAATGATTTTAATATATTGTCGGAAAACTTTTAATTGAACCATAAGGAATTGAAACGGAAGTGCGATCCTGCAACACCTCCAAACTGCGCTTCTTTTAATTGAACCATAAGGAATTGAAACTCAATAAAATCAATCATTTGAGCATGAGTATTGAACTTTTAATTGAACCATAAGGAATTGAAACTAACCAAGTGCTGCTCTTTGTTCATTCTTTGTTACTTTTAATTGAACCATAAGGAATTGAAACGAATTACGCCCATCTATACTTTTATAGATTACTCCCTTTTAATTGAACCATAAGGAATTGAAACATAACCTGTAATGCTTGTTTGCTTAAAATGAAACAACTTTTAATTGAACCATAAGGAATTGAAACATAACTCTATCCACTGGATTAGTGAACGTTCCATCACTTTTAATTGAACCATAAGGAATTGAAACCAAATTGAAGTCCAGCCTCTTTTTGATTCTGATATGCTTTTAATTGAACCATAAGGAATTGAAACTAAAATACAAGTCGGCTTCCTCTTTTCGTCTTCTTATACTTTTAATTGAACCATAAGGAATTGAAACTTCTCTTTGCCGTATTTTGTTGTCACCGTGATAATCTTTTAATTGAACCATAAGGAATTGAAACGCAGGACACTTGTACGCCTTCGCCTTGAAGCCCTCACTTTTAATTGAACCATAAGGAATTGAAACTAAAATACAAGTCGGCTTCCTCTTTTCGTCTTCTTACTTTTAATTGAACCATAAGGAATTGAAACCTTTTACATTCCCAAGGATACAAAAGATTTATATCTTTTAATTGAACCATAAGGAATTGAAACGTGTACAAATCACAGCTGTGATTAAACACTGAATACTTTTAATTGAACCATAAGGAATTGAAACGGAATAATATCTTTTAATTTATTTACTGATATTTTCTTTTAATTGAACCATAAGGAATTGAAACTCATAAAAAGATGCTCACTTTCTGTGAAAAGAAAGCAAACTTTTAATTGAACCATAAGGAATTGAAACAGCATAACTCTAACAATTACACAAAATGATTGATAGCTTTTAATTGAACCATAAGGAATTGAAACCTTTTTGAAATATCAGTTAGTTGTCTACTTTGCTCACTTTTAATTGAACCATAAGGAATTGAAACGTACTTCCGGTAATAGCAGCCGCAATTCCTTTTTTCTTTTAATTGAACCATAAGGAATTGAAACATAATGGATTTGATGAACCACAAAATTGTGAGCCTCTTTTAATTGAACCATAAGGAATTGAAACCACGCTTGAATATCTGTAAAAAGCACGCCGGCAAATCTTTTAATTGAACCATAAGGAATTGAAACATAATTATGGTGTACATATTTATATTGATATTGACTTTTAATTGAACCATAAGGAATTGAAACAGATGTTGTTCCCTCGGGTGAGTCGCCGTTGAGCGCTTTTAATTGAACCATAAGGAATTGAAACTACAATAACGCAGAAAGACTTCTAATGCCGTTTAAACTTTTAATTGAACCATAAGGAATTGAAACAAAAGAAAGGCAGCCGTAACAAACTCTGAGTTAACTTTTAATTGAACCATAAGGAATTGAAACGCCCAACCAGGAAGTTGTCGATTATATCGCAGAAACTTTTAATTGAACCATAAGGAATTGAAACTTCAATCAAACGGCTGCAGCTGCTCCTACTTCAATTCTTTTAATTGAACCATAAGGAATTGAAACTGCAGAGACATGCAAATAGCAATATTTCTTGATTCCTTTTAATTGAACCATAAGGAATTGAAACTTAGGTTGCTTATTGAACATGGACGACTTGAGAGACTTTTAATTGAACCATAAGGAATTGAAACTCACTGGACCCTACCGGTAAACCTCACTGCTATTTGCTTTTAATTGAACCATAAGGAATTGAAACGATACACAGAAAGTAAGTATCAAGAGAGATCGTGAACTTTTAATTGAACCATAAGGAATTGAAACGCACAAGCGGAACGGTAATACCAGCATCAGGATGGGCTTTTAATTGAACCATAAGGAATTGAAACATAAAATAATCATCCACTGTTCCGCCACTCCTGACTTTTAATTGAACCATAAGGAATTGAAACAACAGAAAATCTTCCCATTAAGGTAGAAGAATTCCTTTTAATTGAACCATAAGGAATTGAAACCCCCAATACTTCATGCCGTAACGAAGATCGTAGTTGCCTTTTAATTGAACCATAAGGAATTGAAACGCAATATTTTCAAGTCTGAACGAATAACTGACGAGACTTTTAATTGAACCATAAGGAATTGAAACCTGATGATCTTTTCAGTTATCAGTAACTCTTCTATTCTTTTAATTGAACCATAAGGAATTGAAACCTCAATTCAATACCTCCAACAGAGTGGCAAGAAACCCTTTTAATTGAACCATAAGGAATTGAAACACGTGTTGGTACTTTTCAAATTCTAATTCGCTCATACTTTTAATTGAACCATAAGGAATTGAAACATTTCAAAAGGTGTAAGCGATTTTTCGGCGTCCTTATCTTTTAATTGAACCATAAGGAATTGAAACCCAAGTAGTGATTTTCCTGATCGTCCGTTTGATTCCTTTTAATTGAACCATAAGGAATTGAAACGGTGCCGATGTTATTATTGCTAATTCTGCTCAGGCACTTTTAATTGAACCATAAGGAATTGAAACAAAAATAGAAGATGGAACAAAAATACATACCATCACTTTTAATTGAACCATAAGGAATTGAAACCATGAAAGCGGATATTAAGCTATTGATGGAATGTCTTTTAATTGAACCATAAGGAATTGAAACATATATTTACCACGTTTTTCTCGTTCGTTGAGAAGCTTTTAATTGAACCATAAGGAATTGAAACGGTGCTTTTGGTACCGGTACAGTAGAACTTCCTGTACTTTTAATTGAACCATAAGGAATTGAAACACCAATGGCACTGGTTGACAGACAGCCAGGTGACAGCTTTTAATTGAACCATAAGGAATTGAAACGACGTGTTAGATATTCGGAAACCTTTTTAAATGAGCTTTTAATTGAACCATAAGGAATTGAAACTCACAAAAAGAGTTCGATGATGCAGTCGATTTCTTTCTTTTAATTGAACCATAAGGAATTGAAACGTATCATCGTCACCCCAGGCAATAGCATCAGTTTCTTTTAATTGAACCATAAGGAATTGAAACATTGGTGTTCCGAGAATTACAAATGGAGCAAACGAACTTTTAATTGAACCATAAGGAATTGAAACGGCAAATGCTGAATTGAATAAGGATGCCGTATCGATCTTTTAATTGAACCATAAGGAATTGAAACATAACACTGATTAACCATGGCGATAATGTAATCGTTCTTTTAATTGAACCATAAGGAATTGAAACGCAGCAGCAATGGCGTTAACCTTTGCGGTTTTAACTGCTTTTAATTGAACCATAAGGAATTGAAACCTTTGGACGATATGGAGTTGATCTTAAAACAAGCGCACTTTTAATTGAACCATAAGGAATTGAAACATAAAAAATAAATAGTATGGCAAAACTCACTCCGGACTTTTAATTGAACCATAAGGAATTGAAACGGACATAAAAACGTTTATGGAACAGTTGTAAAAGAGCTTTTAATTGAACCATAAGGAATTGAAACGTCGCAGTATCATCGAACATCGTCTCTTTAATTCTCCTTTTAATTGAACCATAAGGAATTGAAACAAGTATGCCGATACGTACCATAACTTCTCCTCGCATCTTTTAATTGAACCATAAGGAATTGAAACCATGGATGATGATTTTGTGAGCGACGAACCTCATAACTTTTAATTGAACCATAAGGAATTGAAACTCTAACAGTCGTTGGAATCTTAGACAGTCGGGTAATCTTTTAATTGAACCATAAGGAATTGAAACAAGCCAAAAAAAGCGGGGCTTTGCAGTCGGTTAAAACTTTTAATTGAACCATAAGGAATTGAAACCACAGTAATACATGAGGTGAATTAACGATACACCATCTTTTAATTGAACCATAAGGAATTGAAACCAGGTCAAACGAGGCTCTTGTTGGAATTGGCGATACTTTTAATTGAACCATAAGGAATTGAAACATGCTCTTTTTCTTCGCAAATAAATCTTCTCTGTTCCTTTTAATTGAACCATAAGGAATTGAAACACGATATCTCTCTTGAGAAGCTAAGATCATTGTATCTTTTAATTGAACCATAAGGAATTGAAACATACATGCGAACAGTAGATACCGGAGTCACATCCCTTTTAATTGAACCATAAGGAATTTCATTTTACCTCTATCGTAACTTTTCTCGTTATTTATGTTGTGTTATAAACACTGCACTCAAATCTGTTCTCCAGATAGGGGCGTTCCAACTTTCCCAAAAGTTGCAACTTGGAATCGCACGACAAATATTCTGCCGTTAGGTTCAAAGCTATCAATTCTAAGCCGGAAAGTTTGGACTTTCTGATTTGACGCTTAAAGGTGATATTGAACTGATATGAATTAAATATTTTTTCCTCATTTTAACTGTTTTGTTTTCTCTTTTTATAATTATTTTATAACTTTAGAGCAGTTTGGTGTGAAACAGGTGAATAGATCTAAAATCAAAGATATCAAGAGATTAGAAAGTATGATTAATGACAGCTCAATTATTACTTTAGATAGTGATCAAAAATCTTTCTTGGCATCCGAGATGTGGTACGATTCACTTAATAATCTTATTTCTAATGTTTCTTATAACGATAAAGGAGAAGAAAATTTATCGGTTACATATTTATACAGTGATAAAAACAATCTAGTTTATATGAATAATGATTGGAAAGCGGTTGGAGCACAATATGAAATTTATTATAATTACGAGAGTCCGTTTATACCTTTTCATATAACAAGACAGAATCAAAAAGAATTTGACTCACTTATCAATAAGCAGCTGAAGGTGATACAAAGCGTCAGATTATCATATAATCCCAGTAATAATAGAAAAGTCCCCAGCGAAATAACAATGTATAAATACAATGATAGAGATAATCTCGTTGAATCAAAAAGGAGACCTGATTCGCACACTTTTTTTTCGGTGAAGGTGTAGGTACTGAAAACAATTTAATTGTTGAAATTAATTATGAATATGATGGAATGGGATTGCTGATAAAAGAAATTAAATTGGATAAACGTAGTAATTCAAAAAAAACACGAATTTATCAATATGAGTTTTATTGAATAAAATGAATTGGGGTGGTACACAAATAATTTTTAGGCTTACTGATAATCATAAAAGTTTAACTTATAATTTTTTAATAAAATGAAACATTTTCAATTTTTCTTAGTATTTATGTTTACATTACCTTTTTTAAAAGCACAAAACGGTAATATTTGTGAATCAAAAGGGTTGTATGGTGTATGGAAAATGATAGAAGTTCATACTCCTCAAGGTGTACGCAAAGTTTCGGGGACGTACAAAATAATAAACCCTGACAATACGTATTTTGCGCTTCAGGCTCCTGGAAACACGATTGTGATTGAAAATGGAGAATCCAAAGTGATTTCATTGAAATCGGTAATAAGCGGATACGGTTCGTTAACTACAACTTCCGATTCTACTTATATTGAGCATGTGAAATCAAACAGTTCTCCCGGCTATGCCGGAAACGATGTGCCGATAAGGTATAAAATGCCGGATGAAAATACGTTGATCAGTGAATATTTTGCGGGGAATATATGGATTCCAGAAGTTT
>Ga0172378_10003319_pt1 | contig 15166 bp, 12 predicted proteins | sample GrowelOW332metaG_FD_119755 | JGI IMG/M metagenome (GOLD analysis project Ga0172378, IMG submission 119755) | Groundwater microbial communities from an aquifer near a municipal landfill in Southern Ontario, Canada - Pumphouse #3_1 metaG | ecosystem: Environmental > Aquatic > Deep subsurface >... | reverse complement strand
TTCAGTAGTAGCAACGCACTCAGTATAAATAGTTTCTTCAATGGCCATGGTTTTAATAGTTTTATTGCCATTAATACATTCAGCGAGCCATTTAACAAAGTTACTATAAGCGTTTCTAGCAATACGATGGTATTTTAGAATCTTCTTTTCAAAGAACATGGTCATTAATCCAACAATAGGAGTAGTGATGAGAACTAATAAAGATAATTTCCAATCAGTAGTAAACATCGTAACAATTGTAAAGAATAAGTCGGTTACAATCCAAAAGACTCTTAAAACCGAATAGGATAAGACATCTCCGATACTTGCAGCATCATTTTGTAAACGTGCAATAAGCCATCCAGATGGAGTTCGATCAAAATAACTAAAAGACAATTCTTGAATCCGTTTATAAGCATCTCTTCTTAAACTTGTCATAACCAACATTTCGAATTGATTCATGATAAAGAAAGTAATGAAGATACAAACACTTCTAACAATAATCATGCAAACATAAAAGATAATATATCGTTGGAAAGTTAGAGAAATAGGGAATCCAAGAAGTTTTACATTAAGAAGAACATCAAAGACATTTGCATATCCGTTTAACTTACCAGCATTAATTAAGCCAGCATTCATTGATGGGGTAAAAGAAGTATCATAAAAAGAAGTAATTGCCATAGTACAAATAATCAAGATTATTAGTGGCCAATATGGTAATAAATATCTAAAAGCGTTTTTCCAAACACCCAAGTTTACTTTTTCTATTGTATCTTCTTCTTTAAATACGTTTGTTGCCATTGTTATACCATTTTCGTTTGGATATCATATATCCTTTTATATAGACCATCTTTATTAACTAAATCATTATGTTTACCGATTTCGGATATTTTACCGTTTTCTAAAACAATAATTAAATCAGCATCACGAGCTGTTGAGACACGATGTGTGATGATAAATGTTGTTGATTTCTTTTTCGCTTCTTGAAGTGATTTTCTAATTTCAAAATCGGTTTCGGTATCAACTGCAGATAAACTATCATCAAAAATAATAACTGGTGCTTCGGTAATAATTGTACGAGCAATTGCTACACGTTGTTTTTGGCCACCAGACAAAGTTGTACCTCTTTCACCAACTGCGGTCTTATATCCTTCTTTAAATTGAAGAATGTTATCATGAATATGACTTATTTTAGAAGCGTATTCAATACTATCGATTGTTGCGTCTGGACGAGCGATTTTAATATTTTCTTCAATTGTCTTACTAAATAAAAATGGATCTTGCAAAACGGTTGAAATATTTTGTCTTAGATAATGCTTTTGGATTTCGGTAATATCGATATCATCAACAAGAATTTGACCAAAAGAGCAATCATAAAGTCTAGTGAGCAAATATGCGAGAGTGGTTTTTCCACAACCAGTTTTACCCATAATAGCGACAGTTTGTCCTGCTTCAACTTTGAATGAAATATCTTTAAGCATCGCTTGTTTTGAGTCACAGAACATAAATGAAACATTTTTAAATTCAACTTTTCCACGAATTGCAGGTATGCTCCCGCTATAAATATCTTCCATTGGTTCTTCTAAAATCATGGTAATACGTTCAAGAGAAGCGTTTGCTTTTGCTAAGTTGCTTAAAATAGTGGCTAAATCACGGATTGGCCAAACCATCATGTTAACGAAAGTAAATGAGACGAAGAAAGTGCCAAGGGAGATTCCGTTTGGATCACCTTTACTTCCAATAAAATAAAGATAGAAACCAAAAGCAGTAGTTAATGCAATTTGACTAAAAACAAAAATATCACTGCTACTATAGAAGAAAGCACTAAGCTTTCGATAATGAACATACTTTTTCTTATAGTCTTTAATATATTTTTCAAATTCATTTATTTCATATTTTTCGTTGTTGTAAGCTTTAACTAAACGAACAGAAGCTAGATTTTCTTCGATCTTACCTGACATTTCAGATTCGCTATCGTCAGTAATCTTGTATCTTCTTCGTACTTCTTTAATTACAAAGAAAGCATAAATAAACATTAAAGGCATTAAACAAAGAGAAACTAATGCGATTTGAAGATTTGTAATTGCGAGCAAAATGAATGAAAAAGATACGATGTAAACAGTATACATAATAGAATGCATATCTCGAGCGATAAATTTTCTGAAAACTTCTTCATCTCTAGTGGCAGCTTGTAAAATATCACCAGATTGCATTGTTTTAAGCTTATAGTAAGGTAATCTTTCAATGTGGAAAAATAACTCACTTTGCATATTTTTCGAAAACATACTTGAGTAATAACTTCTCATAACTAAACGTAAAGTCAAAATACCCATATTAACAGTGGTAAATCCTAATAAAATAATGGCAAATACATAAATGTGGGTTGATAAAAATTCTATTCCACCAAAAGCATTCACGAAAAATATTTCAAGAATATTATTATCAATATCAGCCATTGTAATTGCGCCATTATATCCAAGCCCTAATTTTGCTTGAGCACTTAAGATATCAATCAAGACTTTTGAGCCATAGGTCGATAGTAATGAGACAAAAACAGTAAAAAGCAATAAGAAAAAATAAGTAAAGTAAATACCTTTACATCCTTTTAAGTAAATTCGCATTGCTTTAGTAAAACTAGACATACGTTAATTTTACTAACTTTGTTCAATTTGTAAACAACTAATATTTCTTTTTATGATATTATATTTATATGAAAATTAAAGATAATAAAATAAAAGAAGATTTATCAGCTGATAATAAGTTTGATGAAGAAAATATAACCGAAGATTCAAGCGAAGTTGAGCGAAAGAGAAAGAGGAAAAATACGCTTAAATACGTACTTTATTTAGTATTCATTTTAGGCGTTACAACTATTGTTATTATTACTTCGTTATGGGGAAATGCTGATAAAATATTTGAATTATTTAGAGGAATGAATTGGACTTATTTTGCAATTTTATGTGGGACAATTATAGTTAATTTTTTGTTGCTTTCATTCGTTTTGTTTTTGTTCGTTAAATTATACTATAAACACTATAAATACCATCAAGCTGTAGCTAACCAATGTGTTGGAACTTTTTATAATGGTGTTACTCCTGGAGCAAGCGGTGGTCAAGTTGCTCAAATCTATACTTTTAATAAACAAGGTGTTTCTGTAAGTAGTGCTGCTAGTGTTATGGTTATGTCCTATATTGTTTATCAAATTTGTTTAATTGTAATGGGAATTATTTCCGTTATAACTCATATTCAAGATGTAATGGTTATTCAAACTATCGATCTTGTAATTAACGGACAAACGATTCCAATTCCAATTGTTATTTTCGTAATTCTTGGTTTTGGTCTTAATTTAATGGTAATTATTTTATTGTTTGTTATGTCTTATTCAAGAGCGTTTCACAGATTTATCTCGGTTAGTTTTATTAATTTTTTAGCGAAAATTCACCTTTGCAAAAACCCAGAAAAAACTCGTGAGCTCGTTCGTACTCAAGTTGAAAACTTTCGTGTTGAGTTTAGACGTTTGCAATCAAATATCCCATTTACAATTTTAATTTTCTCTTTAACATTTGTAACTCTTTGGATTACTGAACTTTTTCCTTTTTTATGCGGATTAGCTTTAAACGGTTTTAAAGAATTTACGAGTGTTGGACAAGTACTAGATGATATTTTCTTATCAGTTGTTTTTACAAATTTCCATCAAATGATTACTGGATTAATTCCTATTCCAGGATCTAGTGGTATTAGTGAATTTGTTTTCTTAAGATTATTCACCGGATATTTCAATGCTGAAGGTTTTGTCGAGAATGGTGGTATAAATGCAGTTATGCTTCTTTGGAGATTCACAACGTTCCATATTCCTTTCTTGCTTTGTGGTATTGTTTCAGCAACGTATAAATCCAGAGGAATTCCTCGAGGTGAAAGATTTATTGCTAGTGATAAAAAAACTTATGTTACTATTCAATTACAAACTTATGATGAAAGAAAAGCTTCTAGTGATTATGTTTATCAAACTCATTCATACGAAATGAAAGAATTATTTGGAAAATTTAGAAAAGATAAAGAAAAAGATAAAAAAGACAAAATTGATCACGATAATACTAATGAAGAAGGCAAATAGAAATGAATATTGGAATATTTTCAGATACATTTACACCAGAAATTAACGGAGTATCGACCAGCGTTACATCGCTTTTTAAATTATTAAGAAAATATGGACATCATTGCTACATGATTACAACTGGCAAAGGAAAAGATGTTACTTTTGAGAACGATGTTATGCATATTCCTGGTTTAGAACTTAAAGGATTATATGGTTATCGTGCATCTTTTTTATATAATTCAGAAGCTTTTAAGATAATTAGTGGATTAAAGTTAGATGTAATTCATGTTAATACTGATTTTGGAATTGGCCAGTTTGGTTATATCGTTGGAAGCAAACTTGAAATCCCACTTGTTTATACTTATCACACAATGTATGAAGACTATACTTATTATGCTACAAAAGGATATTTTGATCGTTTTTCTAAGTGGGCTATTCGTGAATTTTCTCGATCGAGTATTGAAAGAGCGAATGAAATTATTTCTCCATCTGAAAAAACTATGAATTATTTAAGAAGTGTCGGTGTTAAAAAGTATGTTAATTTGGTTCCAACAGGTTTTGATTTTTCACGATTTGAGAATGTCAAAGATGCTGATGAAAAATATCTTGAAGTCAAAAAGAAATATAATTTAGAAGGTAAACGTGTTTTATTATGTTTAGGAAGAATTGCTAAAGAAAAGAGTTTTGATGTAATTTTGAGAGATTATGCGATCTATTTATCAAAATATCAAGAAGAGGAGTCCGTAATTCTTTTTGTAGGAAATGGACCTCAGTTGGACGAACTAAAAGTGTTAACTAAAACATTAGGAATTGAAAATAGAGTTATTTTTGTTGGAAAAGTTCCAATGGATGAAACTCAATATTATTACCATGGATGCGACTTATTTCTTTCTGCTTCAGTTAGCGAAACTCAAGGATTAACATTTATGGAAGCGATGGCGTCTTATGTTCCTATTTTTTGTCGTTTCGATAATAATTTAGTTGGAATTATCGAAAATAATAAAACAGGATTTTTCTTTATGGAGGATAATGAGTTCGTAGAAAAGCTTCACGAGATTATGTCTTTATCGGCTGATGAAATGCGTTGTATTAAACAAAACGCATATAAAGCCATTGATAAATTTAGTGAAAAGAATTTCTATGATAACATTATGATGGTATATGAAAGAGCAATTCGTAGAAATTGGTAACATTCAAACTTTAATTAATTTTAAAGTTAAAGATAATTTTGTTGTTTTAAGTTTCGGAACTTTTAAACTCAAAATTTTATCAGAAACTTACTCTGAGTTTCGATTTTATATTGGTCAAGAATATAAAAAAGAATATCTAAAGCAAGTTTTATTTGTTGATGATAAAAATAAGATTATTCGTTATTTTTGTGCTAAGGCAAGTAAGACTACATATTGCGAAAAAGAGGCCAAGAGCAAACTTGCACGGAAGTTTCCTTCGATGGACAAAGATGCAATTGAGGCGGCTATTGCGTATTTAATCAATACTAAACTCATTAATGATAATAATTATGTTATTCAATATCTTGATTATTTTAATAGTGCATATTATGGAAAATATTACATAATTAATTTCTTTTCAAATAAAGGAATATCAAAAGATTTGATAGATAATATTCCTTTTGATGAAGATAAAGAAAAAGAAAAAGCTATTAATTATTTTGGGCTAATTAAGAATAAATTTGTTTCTAAGAATTATGCAAAACAAAAGAGAAATATTTATGATTCTTTATTGAAACATGGATTTGGTACTGATATTGCGACTGAATTAATTTCTTCTCTTCAAATAGATGAAAAATTGGAAAGAAAAAAATTAGCAGCCGACTACATTAGAGCTAAAAATAAATATAGTAATAAAAAGCAAAAAGACAATGTTCAAACTAATAAAATAGTTAGTTATTTAGTCAGTGCTGGTTATAATTATGAAGATATTAATGATATTATAGAAGTTGATAAGAGAGGAGAATTGGACAATGATTAACAATTTTAGAGACGGAGATGTTATTGATGAGATATTTTTGGTTAAAAATGTAAATAAAGGTATTTCAGTTGCTAATAACAATGGTTACTTAAATGTTACACTTCAAGATAAAACCGGTGTTATTGAAGGAAAGAAGTGGAGTATTGAAGATGGTGATTTAGAAATTTTCAAAACTGGAAATGTTATTATGATTTCTGGACAAGTTAATATGTATAAAGATCGTCTTCAAGTGAAGATTCTAAATGGAAGAATTACTGGAAAAGATGTTGATTATTCTGATATTTTAATCGAATCACCAATTCCTGTTGAGCAATTAATTGAAAAATATAAATATTACCTTGGATCGGTCAAAAATAACGACTGCAAGGAAATTTTAGCTGGAGTTTTTGAAAAATATTATGCGGATTTCATTAATTATCCAGCAGCCGTTTCAAATCATCATGATTTTTATCACGGATTAATTTATCATACTGTTTCAATGTGTTCTTTAGCCGAAGTTATTTGTAAGCATTATCGAGAAATTTCTTATGACTTATTGATTTCCGGATGTTTATTACATGATGTTGGCAAAGTTATCGAATTTAATGGACCAGTTGCAACAAAATATACAATTGAAGGCAATTTAGTTGGACATATTTCTATTGGTGCAATGATTATTGATGAAGTTGCAAAAGAAAAGAAGATCGAAGGTGAAGTGCCTTTACTATTAAAACATATGATTTTAGCCCATCATGGGAAACAAGAATATGGCTCACCCGTTTTACCAGCCACTCGAGAAGCATTATTGCTTTCTATGATTGATGAAATGGATAGTAAAATCATGTGTCTTGATAAAGCATATAGTAGTATTGAAGAAGGTGAATTCACCGATCGTATCTACGCTTTTGAAAATAGACAATTCTATAAACCTCATAAACTATAAAAAAGATGGGTATCGTAGAAATTGGTTTCTACTAAATACCCATCTTTTTATTTGCTTAAATTTTGATAGTTTCTATTTTAGTCCATCAACAATTTTCGTGGCTAAAACTGGTAAATTTGTTTCGCCATATTTATTCATTTCAAGTCTTAATCCATCAGGAGCATCATATCGAGGAATAACATGAACATGAAAATGTTTGACTGATTGACCAGCTGCTTCATAACAGTTCGTTAAAATATTTATTCCTTTTGCGCCGAGAGATTTAATTTCAGCTTGTCCGATACGTTGTGCAACATCAAAAACTTTATGCATAACTTCTTTTGGGCAAGATAAAAAAGTATCGTAGTGCTCTTTGGTAATAACTAAGCAATGGCCATAACTTACTGGATTATTATCGAGAAAGGCAATAACATCTTGGTCTTCAAACAAAACAAGTGCAGGTATTTGTTTATCTGCGATTTTACAAAAAATACAATTTGCATCAAATTTCATATATATAACCCTTTCTTTTAAAAATAAAAGCCACACTTGGTGGCTTTTAATAAGTAATCTTAGAATAAATCTGGATAGGTTGTTTTGAAATAATCATAGATCGATTGATCATGATACATAATTTCACAATCTTCAAGATAATGACTGAAAGCAGTTGTTCGATAGGTTGAACCACTTGCAATATCGTAACCTAAGGTACGAGAAATTTCTTCTTGTTTAAGACCATTAGAGGCTGTGTTGTCATAAGCGTTTTCACCACCAATAGTTAATTTAGCTTGTGATGGAGCTTCTAAAAGTTCGACAATGTAGAAAGTAGAACTATCTTTAATAATGATTGAATCGCTGGCATCATCGGTTTGGGAAATATCTCTCTTTAAGAAATAGTGACCATTGATTTCTTTGATGTAGCTATTGGTATCAATATTTGATGGAGCATTGAAGTCAGTCATAACAGTATAGTCAAATAATCTAGTTTTGACATCACTTGGTAATGATGAGAAACCACTTTCTTTAGTTCCCCAATCACTAACAGTATAGTCAGTAACTTTAATATCGTTAATCTTGATATCTAAACCAGTTTCGATAGTATAGGAACCACTTGAAGTGAATGAAGATTCAGTTGAAGCATCAGTAGTTAATGGATTTAAAGTAATTTTAGCGAATTCTTCAAATAAACTACCGTATTTAGTATTTTCATAATATGGATGTTCACTAATCTTCTTACCATCAGCATACATTTCAATTGCTTTTCCATCTTTAGTAGGAGTTCCAATTTTGAAACCACTTGCTTCAAGAAGTTTTCCAGCTTCATTTAAAGTACCATTGGTATATAAATCAGTGTAAACACCTTTCCAAGCATCAGCTAAGATTTCATAGTTAATGGTTGAATTGGATGAACCAGTTTTGATGTAATTATCAACAAAGTTTGAAAGTAATCTACGACCATCGGAAACGTTTTTATTTTCGGTAGCGATAGAAACATATCTAATTTTTCTTGATTGAGTTCTACTGATTGCGGTGTATTGATTATCGTAAACATATTGCTCAATTAAGAGTGTTTGCATAACATCTGGTAAAATATTTTTATTAACATAATCACTATATAAGTTTAAATGAATGACTGGTTTTTCGAAGTTATTGTTGGTTCCGATGATGGAAGTAATATCTTCAGTACTGACAGAATTATCAATTAATACTTTATTAGTGAAGACTGAATTCTCTTCATCATATTTAGTAGTAAAGATGTCGTTAACACCATTAATGACGTAGAGATCTTTTGCTAAGCCACGTGCAAACTTGCTCTCGTAATAGAAATTACGAACTTTGTTAGAATCAACATTGGCTTTGGCATAGAGAGTTTTGACTACTTGAGTCTTAACAATCTTCTTAAATAATTCGATACGAGCTTTGATTGAATCAGTTAATGAAACTGGTTCTTTATAGTCGTATTTATTGGAATTCTCTTTTTCAACTTGATCCCAATATGGTTTGTGTAATTTAACGAACTCAAGTTTTGAAGCGTCGCTCTTGTCATCATAACCGGTGATAACAATTTCGCCGTTGGTATCGAGTGAATATTCTCCAAATAAGCCTTCAGCTAAAATTTTAAAGATAGCGTTTCGGACAGTTTCTGGAGTATTTGATGAATCGTGTAAAGTATCATATAACCATTCGACAGAGTTGTGAGCAACATTTGAACCATTAATTAAAGTTTGATCTTTTGTTGAATCATTTGGTCTTGAATAAATGGTATCGTTGCAACTTGCTAATATAAATGCGCTTACAAATGTAAGGAGCATTAATGCTTTTTTCTTATTTTTCACGGTAACATGCCTCCACAACAGTGGAATCACTGTTATCTTTGTATCCTTCACTAAAGTGTAGTGCACAAGTTTCTGGAATTAATTTAGTCTTTCTTTGGGATTGTTGAACTTCAAGTTGTTCAATGAATGAATCCCAGGTAGTGATGTTTGTAGTTCTTAAATCAAGTTCGGTTGAATCACGTTTAGTTGAAATATATGAACTAATTCTTTCGCCAATGTTGACGTTAGAAATTGTATTGAATTTAACTGATAAGTTATCTTGTAACCAGGTGTAGATTCTCATTTCATAATTTGAATCGAAAGCTTTAACTTTGGATTTAATTCCATCAGTTCCGCTAACACGTTCATTGTATTTGTCGTAACTCATTGAATAGCTGTTAACATAAGTTAATTTTTGTTTTCCGCTTTCAGTAGTTGGGAAATCAGAATTAGCTTTACCACTTGGAGTAAGAGGATTCTCACTTGCGTAGTATTCATTTAATGGAACGTTGTAAGTTTCACTATTTGATGTGACAGTTTTATTTGCTTCAAGAGCACTTCGTTCTACAACGATGAAGTGGATTCCTTGATAACTAGATGTTCCAGCACGAACAACAATGATTGGATTTCCTTTATCATCACATAAAATCTTCTTAGTGACGTTTCCGGTATAGTTTCCATTATCATCATAATTTTTGATGGTAATATCTTGGAAGCCTTTCATTGCAGCATAGGTTGCATTTTCTTCTCCATTAGTCCATTTTCCATTATCTTCTAAATCAGTGAAATAGGAATTTAATGAATCATTAGCGTTTTCCTTTTGTGGATTTTGAGCGCTTAAATCTTCAGGAGTAATAAAAGCAAGATTATGATTGTTGAAATATTTATTGAATAAAATGTTACGTGGATAATAATTTTCTTCTCCATCGTTAACAACTTTATTGGTATTATCAACAGTGATGTCTTTTAATTCATTCATCTTAAGGATTGCACCATAAGGAATTGAAGAAATACCAAGTTTCTTAATATAATCTTCATCTTCTGATGGAATTGAGAATGGATTGCTTGAATTCTTTAAACTATTTTCAACTTCACTATTGGTGTTGAAATAGGTATCGTAAGCATATAAACCGAGTTTGAACTCGTTTACATAACTTGTAGAAGTATCCATAATTCCAAGATCACCGAAAGTGGCAGCTGAACCGGTATCACCAGAGTAATCTTCTGCGACTTGTCCGAAATTTGTTCCTTTAGCAAATTCATTGATTGCTAAATAAAGATTTTGAACGTTAGTAGAAGTAATTTTTCCATCATAATATGCACCACTTGATGCATCAACGTTAATTAAAACGTGTTTGACGTGGTATGGTAATCTTTCTTTAAGATAACCTTTTTCACCCCAGAATAAGTTATTCGCTTCTTCGTCTTCTGTGATTGAAGTAGAATCTTTCTTCCAAGTTTTGAAGTTGTTGTAGTATTCGTCTTCAAGTTTGGTTTTGTACTTATTAAGTTGATATTTTAATAGTAATTCTTCTTCAGATCGTTTTGACTCAGCGATATCGCTTAATTCGGTATTTAAAATCTTCTCCCATTCTGTATCATAGGTAGTGCCGTTAGTATCGGCGTTTTTCTCGGCTTCTGACTTTTTGGCTTTTACGTCAATATCAGCGTCCTTATCACACTCTTTTTTAAGACTTTCGTTCTTACTAAGAGTAAACCATTCTCTAACCATTACGTTGTAAATCGCATTATAGTAATTTTCGATACTGTCCTGACTTGATTCAGTGTACTTCTCGAATAATTCATCAGCGGTATAATTTGTATAATTACCATTTGAATCTTTAAAAGATATGATGACATTGCCATCACTAGTAACTTCATTACAACCAGCTAAAGAAAGCAAACCTACAGTTGTTGCTGCAAGAATAAGAAACCTTTTGCTTTTCTTCATGAGTAGTCCTCCATATTAAATTTTTGCTACAAAATAGCACTTAACATTTTATACTTATAAACACACAAAGACAACTAAAAATATCTAATATTGTAGATACCTTATACTAAAGTATAAAAAATTTTAATCGTTTTATTTGTTATCTAGGTCTTTTTGATATACAATAACTACGCTTATTTGAATGGAGAAATGTATGGGAGAATTAGTAATTAAAAATTTACACGTTAGTGTAGAAAATAAAGAAATTCTTAAAGGAATTAATCTAACCCTCAAAGACGGGGATTTTTTAGCTTTACTTGGGCCAAATGGTCATGGTAAATCAACATTACTCGCAGCAATCATGGGAAATCCACATTATAAAGTAACTGATGGATCTATTTTTTTTAATGGTGAAGATGTTTTAAAAATGACTGTTGATGAAAGAAGTCGAAAAGGCTTATTTTTAGGTTTTCAAAATCCATATGAAATTCCGGGTGTTATCAGTGCTGACTTCTACAAATCAATGATTAATGTTCGAAATGAAAAACACGTTTCATTATATAAATTTTATAAAACTTTAGAAACTGCGACAAAGGAAGTTAAAATTCCTTTAGAAATGGTTAATCGAAGCTTAAATGATGGTTTTTCTGGTGGAGAAAAAAAGCGAAATGAAATCTTACAAATGGTCTTATTAAATCCACAAATTGCAATGCTTGATGAAATCGATAGCGGTCTTGATGTTGATGCTATTAATGTAGTTAGCGAAGCGATAAATAGCCAAAGAGCAAAAGGTACAAGTTTTATGGTTATCTCGCACTACGCGCGACTTTTTGATTTAATTAAACCTAACAGAACCGCTGTTATTATTAATGGAAAGATTGCGGTTGAAGGTGGTCCAGAAATTTTTAAACGTATTGATACTGAAGGTTATGAATGGATCAAAAACGAACTTGGAATAGTAATTGAAAAAGATGAACAAACCATGAATAAAGTGTCAATTGGTGTTTGTGCAACAAAGGAATTAGCTGACAATGGAAATAAATAGTCAAGAAATAAAGAAAAGCCAATATAATTTATATTTTGACAAAAGTGCGAGCATTAATTTGTCGTTGAAAGAACTTGATGACGAACTTCTTTTAGTCGTAACAAATAATGTTTGTTTAGATATCAATATTATCGATATGTGCATGGATGCATCGCTTGTATTTTTTGTTAATAATAGCTCAACCGTTAATGTTCATTTTGTTAATGATTTTGGAAATAAAAATATAACTATAAAAGCAAATGTTAATGATTTTGCTTCATTCAATTTCTATTTAGCAGATTTATCAAAAGCAAATCTAAATATAGAATCGAATGTCATTTTATTGGGCGAAAAAGCTAAAGGAAGTTTTAGATTTTGCTCTGTAGCTGATAAGGGAACTTTAAAGAAATATAATATTGGTTTTGACCAAATTGGAGTGGGAACCGATACCCTTTTTGAAGGATACGGTGTCTCTTTGAAGGATGGAGAAATCGATGCAAAAGGTATTACACATATTGAACAAAACTGCACAAAAGCAACTGCAGATCAACGTGTAAAAATTATCTTATTTGATAAAGAAAGTAAGGGAAAAGCAAGCCCAATTTTAAAGATTGATTGCGATGATATTATCGCTAACCATTCTTGCGCTATTGGTTCTTTAAATGAAGATCACATTTTCTATTTAAAGACTAGAGGACTAGATGAAGAAGAGGCAAGAAAGCTCGTTACAATGGGATATTTAATTCCTATCCAAAGTTTCTTTGATGATTCAAATAAAGAAAAAATTAATTCATATATAAAGGAGATATTTTAATATGTTTGATCCTAATAAAATTCGAAATGATTTTCCAATGTTTAAGAATAATGAAAAGATGCAAAATAATAGATTTTGTTATCTTGATAATGCAGCTACAAGTTTCAAACCAAATTCAGTAATTGAAGCTTCTAATTTATATTATGAAGACGAGTGCGCAAATGCTCATCGTGGTGATTACGATTTAGCATATAAAGTAGATACTAAAATTGATGAAGTTAGAGAAAAAGTTGCAAAGTTCATTCATGCAAACAAGGAAGAAATTGTTTTTACCTCCGGTGCATCTATGTCCCTCAACCTAATTGCTTATGGATATGGTTTTAAATTCCTTAAAAGTGAAGATGAAATTCTTTTAACAGAAGCTGAACATGCAAGTAATGTTTTGCCATGGTTCAAAGTCAAAGATCTTACAAAATGCAAAATTAACTATATTCCTCTTGATAAAGAAGGAAGATTAACGGCTGAAAATCTTAAAAAAGTTATTAATAAAAACACAAAAATCGTATCTGTTGCTCAAGTTACAAATGTTTTAGGTTTTGTTAATGATATTAAAGAAATAGCAAAAATATGCCATGAGAACGGAACAATTCTTGTTGTCGATGCTGCTCAATCAGTTCCTCATATGCCAGTTGATGTTCAAGATTTAGATTGTGATTTCTTAATTTTTAGTGGTCACAAAATGTGTGGTCCAACCGGAATTGGCATTATGTATGGAAAGTTTGATTTATTATGCAAAATGGATGCTTTAATGACTGGTGGAGGAGATAACGCTAGATTTGATATGTGCGGGAATGTTGCTCTTCTTGAACCACCTGCAAAATTTGAAGCTGGTACACAAAACATTGCAGGCATATATGGTTTAGGTGCTGCAGTTGATTATTTAATGAATATTGGCATGGATAATATTGAAAAATATGAATGTGAATTACGTGAATATACTATCAAAAAATTAAAAGAAATTGATAACGTTATTATTTATAACGAAGACGCAGAAACTGGAATCATTACCCTTAATGTTAAGGATGTTTTCCCTCAAGATGAAGCCACCTATTTAAATAGTAAAGGTGTCTGTGTCAGAAGTGGTCAACATTGTGCAAAGATGCTCGTTGATTTTTTACATACCGTTGGAACGGTTAGAGTCTCTTTATATTTTTACAATACTAAAGAGGATATTGATCAATTAATTGATGCTTTAAAAACAGGAGGGAATATTTTAGATGCCTACTTTTAGTCATGAAATGATGAGAGAGATCATCATGGATCACTATAATGATCCAATTCACAAGAAAAAACCTTCTAATGCTGAAGAATATTTTCAAATTAGAATGGATTCAACCTCTTGCATTGATGATATTACAGTTTATTTAAAAGTTGAAAACGAAATTATTGTTGATGCTAAGTTTGATGGAGTAGCGTGTACAATTTCAACTGCCTCAACTGATATTATGTGTGATTTAATTATTGGTAAAACTTTAAAAGAAGCTGACTATATTTTTACCCAATATGTCAATATGATTTATGAGAAACCTTTTGATGATTCAGTTCTTGATGAAGCTTTGGTTTTTATTAATACTTCTAAACAAGCTGCACGTATAAAATGTGCAACAATTGGTTGGAATGGACTTGAAAAAATAATGAAAGATGATTGTCACTATGAAAAAAAGTAACTTTAAATTAGAAGAAGAATACAAGTACGATTTTAAAGATAAAGATACCTCTATTTTTAATAGTGGAAAAGGTTTAACTGAAGATAAAGTTAGACTTATTTCAAAAATGAAAAAAGAACCTGATTGGATGCTTGAATTTAGATTAAATGCTTATAAAATGTTTCTTAAAATGCCTTTACCTAAATTTGGTCCAGATCTAAGTAATATTAATTTTGATAGTTATACTTATTTTACAAGATATGGTAGTGAAGAAAATTCATGGGAAAACGTTCCTGAAACTATTAAAAATACTTTTCAAAAACTAGGAATTCCCGAAGCAGAAAGAAAGTATCTTGCTGGAGCCGCAACGCAATATGAATCAGAAATGATTTACCATAATATGCTAAAAGAAGTAGAAGATAAGGGTGTTCTTTTCTTATCTACTGATATGGCTTTGCAAAAATATCCAGAT
>Ga0172378_10003318_pt1 | contig 15170 bp, 13 predicted proteins | sample GrowelOW332metaG_FD_119755 | JGI IMG/M metagenome (GOLD analysis project Ga0172378, IMG submission 119755) | Groundwater microbial communities from an aquifer near a municipal landfill in Southern Ontario, Canada - Pumphouse #3_1 metaG | ecosystem: Environmental > Aquatic > Deep subsurface >... | reverse complement strand
TCGTGGGCTATAGATCAAATATTTCCTATACTCCCAATAGAGAGATTAAATGAAGAACCTACAAATTTTGCTACACTTCAAGATATAACTTGCGACTCAGACGGTAAGATAGATAATTTTATATCTACAAAGAATTATTCATATCATTTACCAGTACATGAAATTAAAAAAGATAAACCTTATTATTTGGCTGCTTTTCTAGTTGGAGCATATCAAGAAATACTTGGAGATCTCCATAATCTATTTGGAGATACAAATGTTGCTCATGTAAAGATTAAGGGGGATAAGTATATAATAGATAAGGTTATTGAAGGAGAGACAGTTGCAGATGTATTAGATTATGTCCAATTTAATCCTAAGAAGATGGCTAGAAGGATAGAGATTTGGGTTACAGCATCCGTGAAGGCCGGTAGAATCTCAGCTGAGGAAGGTAAAGAATTTATCTCAAATTATCGTTCAGGTCTTTATGGTTATACGTATTTAGAATAATAAGAATATTTTTTCTATGATTATAATATATGGACAATCTTAACACTTATTGTTGAAATTGTCCATATTTATTTGTATATAAATAATAAAATGTTGTTGCCTATATGTATAATATAAATTATATTTGTAGAAAAACTACTAACTATGAAAAAAATAGGAATTATAATTTGTGATCGCTATAAAAACTGCGGTGGAGGAAAATGTTTTAAAGCTCTTGAAGAAAGAGTTGGTGGATTTTCAGTTTATTCTAAAGATGAAGAAGTTAAAGTTGTTGGTTACTCCTCATGTGGAGGTTGTCCAGGAGGAAATATTGAATACGTTCCAGCAGAAATGATAAAAAATGGAGCAGAAGTAATACATCTAGCAACTGGCTTCGTCGTAGGATATCCCCCATGTCCTAGAATAAAGGATTTTATTGATTTTATAAAAGTACATTATAAAATTCCAGTTATAGTAGGGACTCATCCCATTCCTATGAAATACTTTAAAGACCATGAAAACTTATCTTATTGGAAAGATATGAATATGCAGGCTTTAGCTCCTAGGCTTTTCAAGGATACTGAATTAATGATGAAATCCTATAATTAACAAAGTACTTGGATATTATATTAGTGACCTCGTGGGGATTCGAACCCCAATCAAAAGAACCGGAATCTTCCATTCTATCCATTGAACTACGAGGCCTTTGGTAAATGTTACAGCTTTAATTATATATAATTGAACAAATGATGCTGTACTTTAATTTATATAGATATTACACAAAATTGTTGCAATACGAATAAAAACCATAGTTTCGTATTGCAACAATATATCAGCATTTCAATATATTTAGTCTTTAGTCACGGCTACAAGTCCTGGAAGTTCTTTACCTTCAATATATTCAAGTAAAGCACCACCACCTGTAGATACATAACTTACTTTTTTTGCAAGTCCAAATTGATTAATTGCAGCAACAGAATCGCCTCCACCTATCAAAGAGAAAGCTCCTTTTTCTGTAGCTCTTACAATAGCATCAGCTATTGCTTTAGTACCTGTGGCAAATTTAGGCAACTCAAAAACTCCAACAGGACCATTCCAAAGAATTGTTTTAGAGTTTTCAATAACTTCACTAAATTCCTTTATAGTTTTTGGACCTATATCAAGACCTTCCCATCCATCAGGAATATTCATAGGATCACAAATTTTTGTATTTGCATCATTACTAAAATCATCAGCGATTATAGTTTCGTCAGAGATTAGTAAGTTTACATTATTATCTTTAGCTTTTTTGAGTATTTTAAGGGCAAGATCTAATTTATCAATTTCACATATAGATGAACCAACATTACCACCTAGAGCTTTTTTGAAAGTATAAGTCATACCTCCACCTAAAATAAGATTGTCTACCTTATCTAGCATATTTAAGATGATATCTATCTTTGTAGAAACTTTGGATCCTCCCATAATAGCAGTGAATGGGCGTTCTGGATTCTTAAGAACTCTCTCAACACTTTTAAGTTCGTTCTCTACGATATAGCCGAAAAGTTTATCATTTGGGAAATATTCAGCAATAAGAGCTGTAGAAGCATGAGATCTATGAGATGTTCCAAATGCATCATTTACCCAAACATCTCCAAGAGAAGCTAAGTCAGCAACAAAAGCTTTTTGAGATTCTTTTACAGCTTTTTTAGCAGCACTTATATCTGCTTCACTAGCATCTTTAGCAAGTCCCATTGGTTTGCCTTGTTCTTCGGCGTGGAAACGAAGATTCTCAAGTAATAGTACCTCTCCATTCTTTAACTCAGAAGCCATACGCTTAGTTTCTTCACCAACGCAATCTTTAGCAAATTTAACTTTTACCCCAAGTAACTCTTCTAAATGAGCTATTATATGTATCATAGAAAATTTATCCTCAGGACCAGTTTTAGGTCTTCCCAAATGGGACATAATAATGACAGCACCACCATCACCAATTATTTTTTTAAGAGTAGGAACAGCTGCTCTCATTCGGGTATCATCTGTAATATCGAAGTCACTATTAAAAGGTACATTAAAGTCAACTCTAATAAGTACTTTTTTACCTTCAAAATTGTAATTGTCTATTGTTTTCATACATTATTTTTTTTGTTACTAATAAATTTACGAAACGATCTAAGAACATATGTAACAGCTATGGTCTAATATGAATTTATATACATCTAATATAAGTATCCATATTCGTTTCACATTTTCGTTATATGTGTTTATTATTTCCTTCTATTAGAAGCAAAATACTTTGTAAAAGTACAATAAATTTAGAAATTTTCAACAATTAGCTATATGCTAATTTAAAAAAAGTTTATATTTTTTTTGAAATTTTAAAACTTGTTCTTATCTTTGACGCCACAAGAAAAATGAAATGAACAGAAATTTTTTTACATACAATTATTTTTACTTTTATTATTGGAATAATAAGAGTGGGATTTTGTATGTTTAATTTTAAAGAAATAAAATAAAATGGATTCCACTCAGAAATGAGTGGAATTTTTTTTTTAATACAAAATACGGAATGAAAACAGTTGCTATACAGGGTATAAATGGAGCTTATCATGATATTGCCATAAGAAGTTATTTTGAGAATGAAGACGTAAATCTTATTTGTTGTAATACTTTTAAGCAAGTCTTTGATGCTGTAAAGAATGCTGAAGATACTTTAGGTATTATTGCTATCGAAAACACTATTGCTGGGAGTCTGATGCAGAACTATGAACTTTTAATTCAAAATGAACTTTTCGTTTTTGGAGAAATAAAACTCAGGATAAGTCATTGTTTAGCTGCTCTTGGTAATCAAAAGATAGATGATATTAAAGAAGTTAGTTCTCATCCCATAGCACTTAGGCAATGTGAAGATTTTTTATCTACCAGGAATTGGCTAGTTACGGAATCTGAAGATACAGCTATGAGTGCAAAGGAAATTTCGAATAATAAGATAGCTGGAAGAGCTGCAATATGTAGTACTCTGGCAGCTGAAATTTATGGCTTAAATATAATAGCCAAAGGCATAGAAACAAACAAACATAATTTCACTAGATTTTTGTTACTCTGTGATAAAGCCCAAATTTCAAGATTTTGTAAAGTAAATAATTTGAGAAAGGCATCTCTCGTTTTTACTCTACCACATGAATCAGGTTCTTTATCTCAAATTCTATCCATATTATCATATTATAAAAATAATTTGACAAAACTCCAATCCTCTCCTATAATAGGTCGTGAGTGGGAATACAAATTCTTTATAGATTTAACATATGATGATTATGCTAAATACCATCAAAGTTTAGATGCTATAAGTCCATTAACCATAGATTTGAAAATATTAGGTGAATACCAGATAGGTAAACAAATAAAACAATAAAAAATGAATACTTTTATTCCAGCAAAACGAGTAAGTAATATAGAAGAGTACTACTTCTCCAAAAAACTTAAACAAATTTCCCAGATGAATTCTGAGGGTATGGATATAATAAATTTGGGAATTGGTAATCCAGATTTCCCACCTGATGAAAGTACTATAGTTGCTCTGATTAAAGATATAAAGAGTTTAGATGCACATGGTTATCAGCCTTATTCTGGAATATCTGGCTTGCGAAAGGCTTATTCAGATTGGTATAAAAAATATTTTAATGTAGATTTAAATTCTGAAACAGAAATCTTACCTTTGATAGGATCAAAAGAAGGCATATTGCATATATCGCTAACTTTTTTAAATGAAGGAGATGGAGTTTTAATACCAAATCCAGGATATCCCACTTATAGTTCTGTAAGTCGTATGCTTGGGGCTGATATAGTTTTATATGATTTGGATGAGAATAACTCTTGGCAACCCAATTTTGAGCAATTAGAAAAACAAGATTTGAGTAATATTAAGCTTATGTGGGTCAATTATCCTAATATGCCAACTGGAGCAAGGTCAAATAAAGGACTTTTCAAAAAGTTAGTAGAATTTGGAAAGAAGCATAATATAATTATTTGTAATGATAATCCCTATAGCTTTATCTTGAATAATGATTATATAAGTTTACTTAATACTCCAGGAGCGAAAGACATATGCATAGAACTAAATTCCTTGAGTAAGTCTCATAGTATGCCAGGTTGGAGATTTGGGATGCTAGCATCTAATTCAATTTTTATTAATTGGATACTCAAGGTCAAGAGTAATGTTGATTCTGGTCAATTTAGGCCTATGCAGAAAGCGGCAATAAAGGCTCTTTCTTTAGGAGATAACTGGTATGCAAGTATTAATCTTAAGTATGAAAGGAGAAGAATTATTGCAGAGAAAATAATGGAAACTCTGGGATGCACAATAGATAAAGACCAATCTGGGTTATTCCTTTGGGGAAAAATATCTAATAGTTACAAGGAAGCTGAAAGTTTAACCGAAAAGATATTAAATGAAGCAAAAGTATTTATCACTCCAGGTTTTATATTTGGGGACAAGGGTAAGAAATATATAAGAATTTCTCTTTGTGCAAAAGATGAAATCTTAGTTGAAGCAGATAAAAGAATAAAAAAAATAATAAATAAGGATGGAAAGTTTTGAAAATTTAGAAAGTATATTACTTCCTGGCATGGAGGATCAGAAGCCATTATTAATAGCTGGTCCATGTGCAGCTGAAAGTGAAGCACAAGTATTGACAATAGCTAAAGAGTTAGCAAGTAGAAAAGTTAAGATATTTCGAGCTGGAATATGGAAACCTCGAACACGTCCAGGTACATTTGAAGGAGTAGGTTCTGTAGGACTAGAGTGGTTGCAGAGAGTTAAAAGAGAAACAGGTATGTACATAGCAGTTGAGGTCGCAACTGCAAAACATGTATCTGAAGCCATAAAATATGGAGTAGATATGCTTTGGTTAGGTGCTAGGACGACAGCAAATCCATTTGCTGTGCAAGAGATTGCAGATGCCCTAAAGGGAGCAGATATTCCTGTACTAGTAAAAAATCCTGTAAATCCAGATTTAGAATTATGGATAGGAGCATTAGAAAGGCTACATAATGCTGGAATTACAAAATTAGGAGCAATACATAGAGGTTTTTGTATTTCAGGCAAATCAATATATAGAAATACTCCAATGTGGCACATTCCCATAGAACTAAAAAGACGTTTTCCAAATTTACCTGTAATATGTGATCCAAGTCATATAGGAGGGAAAAGAGAATTAATAGCTCCTCTATCTCAACAAGCTATGGACATGGGTTTTTATGGACTTATAGTCGAAACTCATTGCAATCCAGACAAAGCGTGGAGTGATGCCAAACAACAAATTACTCCTGAAGTGTTAGAATACATAATGAATATTCTAATTATCAGAGAAAATACTCAAACTACGGAAAATTTAAGTGAACTAAGAAAACAAATTGATGATATGGACAATAAACTAGTAGAATTATTGTCAGAACGTATGAGAATATCTAAAGAGATAGGCACTTACAAGAAAGAGCACAATATGCAAGTTGTTCAAACATCACGTTATAGTGAAATATTGAGTGAAAGGATTTCTCAGGCTGAAAAATTTGGAATATCTTCTGAATGTATGAAAAAAATACTTGAGGACATACATGAAGAATCAGTGCGTCAACAAATAGAAATATTAAATTCAAATAGCAATAAACAGATAGATTAATAGGTATAAAAGAATTAACATACAATATAATAAACTATTGTGTAGATAATCAAACTAAAGGATAAATATATGAAGATATTAATTGTAGGAGCTGGAAAAATGGGTAGATTTTTTGCAGACGTATTAAGTTTTGACCACGACGTATGTCTTTTTGATATAGATAAAAATCAATTAAGATATATCTTTAATGCTTTAAGAACTTGTGATCTAGGCGAAGTAAAGGAGTTTAAACCTGATTTGATGTTAAATTGTGTGACAATAAAGAACACATTAGAAGCTTTTAATATGTTACTTCCTTATCTGCCAGAAGATTGTATTCTATCAGACATATCGTCTGTAAAGACTAATATCCATGATTTTTATAAAAACTCTGGTCACAGATTTGTATCTACGCACCCCATGTTTGGGCCAACATTTGCTAGTTTGAATAATTTAAGTACCCAAAATGCGATTATAATAAAGGAATCTGACTGTATGGCAAAGGCTTTTTTTAAAGATTTATATTCTCGTTTAAAACTCAATATCTCTGAATATACTTTTGAGGAACATGATGTTACAACAGCTTATTCCTTAGCCATACCATTTGCTTCTACGCTAGCTTTTGGATCTGTAATGAAACATCAAAATGCTCCTGGAACAACCTATAAAAGACATATGGATATAGCACAAGGATTAATGTCTGAAGATGATTATTTACTTCAAGAAATACTCTTTAATCCCAATGCTCCTCTTCAGTTAAATCGTATAATTGAGAAACTAAAAGAACTTCAAGATATAACTGAAAATAAAGATGCTAATAGAATGCAAACATTTTTGCAGAGCGTTAGAGAAAACATTAACTAACAACATAAGTCTATAATACATATATACTATAAAAATATAATATTGTTTATTATATTATTTACCATTACATTTGTTATACTTATATAGGATTAAAATAAATACTTAGATGAAGACTATAAAATATACACAAAAAGCAGAGGATGTACTAAATAAGTACTTAAATGGGAAAAGTTACTCTGAAGTGTTTTTTCTAACAGATACAAATAGCTTTAAATTCTGTTTTAAAGATAGAAATTGGTATGTATCTCCCGAAAATGTGATTATAGTTAATCCGGGCGAGGAAAATAAGAATCTAACAACTATTGAATATATATGGAATCAATTCGTTGAAAAAAATGTAAGACGTAGCTCGCTTATAGTAAATTTAGGAGGAGGTGTAATAACCGATATGGGGGGATTTGCAGCTTCATGCTATAAGAGAGGTGTAGATTATATTAATATTCCAACTACTTTATTATCTCAGGTAGATGCATCTGTAGGGGGAAAAACTGGTTTCGATTTTTGTGGACTTAAGAATGAAATAGGATTATTTAGTAGCTCAAAATTAGTAATTATTGATAATAGATTCCTCAGTACACTTCCTTATGAGGAATTACTTTCTGGTTATGCTGAAATGTTTAAGCATTCTCTCTTAGCAGAAAAAAAGATGTTAGAGGCTATTATGGAAATAGATTTAAAAGATGTAGCTAAAAAAGATTTTTTAAAGAAAATTGAAAAATCTGTATATATCAAAAATTCTATAGTGGAATCGGATCCATTTGAACAGGGGATAAGAAAATCTTTAAATTTGGGACATACTGTAGCTCATTCCCTGGAAAGTTATGCTCTTAGTAAAGATACTAAGATTCCCCATGGGCATGCAGTTGCTTATGGTATAGTAGTAGCTCTTCAACTATCTATTAATAAAATGGGTTTAGATAGGGATATTAATAATATGGTTAAAGATTTTATACTTAATCTATACCCTAAATTAAACTTTAAATTTGATGGAGACACCTTATATAATATAATGCTTCATGACAAAAAGAATGGAGATGATGGAGTTGCCTTTACCTTATTAAAAGAATGTGGACAATTTGAAATAAATGTTGTATGTTCCAAAAATGAAATATTGAAAGCTATTTGTGATTCTTTAGATTGTCTAAAGTAAAATAAATAAACATGAAAGATATAATACATAGTTTTAAATTACCAGCTTCTAAAAGTATATCCAATAGAATTCTTTTGATAAGAGCATTGTGTGAATATTATAATAAATCGAACAAATTTAAAATAGAGAACTTGGCTGAATGTGATGATACTAACAGAATGCTTTCAGTCCTCAATACCTTCTTTTCGAATAATAATATCAATAATGTTTCGACTAAGCCTATTGATAAGGAGTATGTAGATAAAATGCAATATTACGATATAAATCATGCTGGTACCGCAATGAGATTCTTAACAGCATTTCTATCAATAGTAAAAGGGCAATTCCATCTGAATGGCTCTAATCGTATGCAAATAAGACCTATCAAAATATTAGTAGATGCACTCAATTCTATCGGAGCAAATATTAGATATGCCAAAAATGAAGGTTATCCTCCTTTGATAATCAAAGGATCTAGTTTAGAAGGAGGTGAAATAGATGTTGATTCTTCTATAAGTAGTCAATACATATCTTCACTAATGATGATAGCTCCCTATATGAAAAAAGGTTTAACTATTAATTTAGTAGGTGGAATAGTTTCCAGTCCTTACATTTTTATGACAAATAAAATAATGGAGCAACTGGAAGCTAAGCTCAGCTTTTATTATAATGATAAAATGTATCCTAAAAAATTTACAGATCTTGACATAAAGAATAAAAGAATAAAGAAAATAAAGATTTATCCCATTCCTTATTTAAGTGAATCTGAAAGCGAGTTAAAATCTAACTCTGATATTAAAGAACGTGGAGCTACAATAAAATTGGACAAACAAAAGCTGAGCTTAAAAATTGAATCTGATTGGAGTGCTGCTTCCTACTTTTATGAATATCTTTTAATTAAAGGTCATGGTAAATTGAGATTAGACAATCTTTATAGTAACAGCATGCAGGGAGATTCGAGACAAGTTGAGTATTGGAAATATTTAGGAATAACTACAACATTTCAAGAGGACTCTATTATTATTGAGAAAAAGTTTAAATCTAAAGACTTTATCACACTTGATTTTACGGAAATGCCAGATATAGCTCTTAGTTTTATTGTGGCTTGTTGTTTGAATGATGTGAAATTTACCTTTACAGGTTTAATTACCTTAAGTATTAAAGAATGTGATAGGATAGATGCAATCACAAAAGAGATGAGGAAATTAGGATATATTTTGCTAAATAGAGACTTAGGTGTATTGTCATGGGATGGAGACTTAGTTAATAATAACAAAACAACTTCAGACACAGATCATATTATAGTAGAAACCCATGATGACCATAGGATGGCAATGTCTTTGGCTCCTGCTATAATAAAATTTCCAAATTTAATAATAAAAAATCCTGAAGTAGTTGCTAAATCTTTCCCAAGATTTTGGGAACAGACAAAGACTCTTTTTTAGATACGGATTAATGAAAATTTAATTAAAATTTGACAATATTTAATCTAATACAATATTTATTTACCAATTATAAATAATCAAACCATGGCTTCTATTTTTGAACCTAATAAAATTGATGAATCTCAGATGGATGAGTACTTTATGTATAAAGCATATCAAGAAGCACTTCTAGCTCTAAAGGAAGATGAAATTCCAGTAGGAGCAGTTGTGGTATGTAATAATAAGATTATATCTAAATGTCATAATCAAACGGAATTATTAAATGACGTTACAGCTCATGCAGAAATGTTAGCTATAACCTCAACTGCCGCGACTCTTGGAGGTAAATATCTTCAACAATGTTGTATCTATGTAACATTAGAACCTTGTATTATGTGTGCTGGGGCTTTAGCATGGTCTCAAATAGGTCGTATTGTATATGGAGCACAAGATGATAAAAGAGGATATAGTAGAGTAAAACCAGATATATTACATCCTCGTACTATTGTGAAATCTGGAGTTTTAGCAGATAAATGTGCTGAATTGCTTATAAATTTTTTCCAGAATAAGAGATAATATAGACATCTAACATCTTAAATACTAATTGTATAGACTATCTTATAAAAATACGAAAAATTAAGAATAATATAAAAAAAATTCATATATTTGTAAATATAAGCTAATATATATTAAAAAGTATTAAATAATGGATGATAGGATTTTTAGTATAGCATTAACATTACTTCCCAAAATAAATAATTTTGAATGCCTCAAATTAATTGAAGCATGTGGAGGTATATCTAACTTCTTTAGAGAAAAGGATAGCTCGTGGGCATTGATGTGTAAAGCTATTGGTTTTGATTCATTAAAAATAGATAGAAAAAAGGCATTAAAAGGAGCTGAAGAGGAACTCGCTAATGTAGAAAAGTATGGAATAAAGATTGTTAATTATGAGAATGAGAATTTTCCCAAATTATTGAAAAATTGTTTGGATGCACCCTTAGTTCTGTATTACAAGGGACAACTTAAGCCTGAAACATATCAAGACATATTTCTATCAATAGTTGGGACACGAAAAGCTACCTCTTATGGTATAGAATTGACTAAAGATTTGATAACTCGTTTAACAGAATTAGCTTATAGGCCGACTATTGTTAGTGGTTTGGCTTATGGTATTGATATAGCAGCTCATAAGGCAGCTTTAAAATGTGGCTTGCCTACTTATGCAGTATTAGGACATGGATTAAACACTATATATCCTAGTCAGCACTATAATTATGCTATGCAAATATTAGAAAATAATGGTGCTCTTATTAGTGAATACCCTGTAATATCTAAAACGCAATCATATAATTTCTTACAAAGGAATAGAATAGTAGCAGGAATATCGCAAGGTACTTTAGTGGTTGAATCAGCCCTTAAAGGAGGCTCAATGACAACAGCTAGAGTTGCTTTTTCATACGATAGAGAAGTTATGGCTTTCCCAGGACGGCAAAATGATACTTATTCACTAGGTTGTAATCAGCTTATAAAACAAAATATAGCATCTCTTGTTGAAAATGCAGAAGATATTCTTAAAGTCATGAATATTTCAGAAGATAAGAAAATTTCTTCTCAAATTGCTCTAGATTTTACAGAAGAGAATAAAAATTCGGACGTTTTTAAACAAGAAAAATTGAATATTATAAAGATTTTAAAAGAGAGGGATACAAGTCTAAATGAATTATCTCAAAAAACTAAAATTTCCGTCCAATCTTTAATGATTATATTACTCAAAATGGAGATAGATGGAATTATTTCTACAATCCCTGGAGGCTATTATAGACTTAATTCAAAATTTATTACTAGAGAGTAAATCTCTATCTTATTGGAAGTTATGCTATTGTTTTAATTATAGTTTTATATCAAAAAACAATTATTACTTTCAAACTATAATTAAAAAACTGCGTTTTTGTAAAAAATAACGTAAAAAAGTTTTGATATAATGAAATATTGCTTAATTTTGACATCGGAAACGTTATTGTAGTAGGAAAATCACTATAAATGTTTTCCAATTAATATTATAAACTTTCGATGAAATAATTTAATATGAAAGCAGAAATTAAAGAATTCATGGATGCCTTAAAGGCAAAAACAGTTGGCGAACCAGAATTTCACCAAGCTGTAGAAGAAGTTGTTGAAACTGTATGGGATGTGTATAATGCAAACCCTAAGTATAAAGCTAACAAGATACTTGAAAAAATGGTTGAACCAGAAAGAACAATCATGTTTAGAGTACCTTGGGTTGATGATAAAGGAGAAGTTCAAATCAACCGTGGTTATAGAGTACAATTCAATAGTGCAATAGGTCCATATAAAGGTGGTTTACGTTTCCACCCTTCTGTAACACTTGGAACTTTAAAATTCTTAGGTTTTGAACAAACTTTCAAGAATTCTTTAACTACTCTTCCTATGGGTGGTGGTAAAGGAGGATCTGACTTTAATGCTAAAGGTAGATCAGACAATGAAATTATGCGTTTCTGCCAAAGTTTTATGACAGAACTTTGTAAATATATAGGTGCTGACACAGATGTTCCTGCTGGAGATATAGGTGTTGGTGGACGTGAAATTGGTTTCTTATTTGGACAATACAAGAGAATCAGAAACGTTTTTGAAGGTGTATTAACTGGTAAAAATCGTGAATTTGGTGGATCTATTCTTCGTCCAGAAGCTACAGGTTTCGGAACAGTATATTTTGCTCAACATATGTTGAAAGAAATGGGCGAAGATATCAAAGGTAAGAAAGTTGCTCTTTCTGGTTTTGGTAATGTATGCTGGGGTGCTGCTAAGAAATTAGTTGACCTAGGAGCAAAAGTTGTTACTATCTCTGGTCCTGATGGATATGTATTTATCGAAGATGGTATGACTCAAGAAGGTATTGATTATATGCTAGAATTAAGAGCTACTAACAATGATGTTGTTGCTCCATTCGCTGAAAAATTTGGTGCTAAATTCTTCGCTAAAGCTAAACCTTGGGAAGCTAAATGCGATATCGCATTCCCTTGCGCTATTCAAAATGAATTAAATGCTGATGATGCTAAGAAATTGGTAGCTAACGGATGTAAGATGGTTGTTGAAACATCTAACATGGGTTGTACTGCTGATGCTGTTCATTATCTAAACAATAATATAGTATTTGCTCCTGGTAAGGCTGCTAATGCTGGTGGTGTATCTGTATCAGGTCTTGAAATGACTCAAAACTCTATGAGATTAGGTTGGACTGCTAAAGAAGTTGACGAAAAACTTGAACAAATAATGTCTGAGATTCATGCAACTTGTGTTAAATATGGTAGAACAGGTGATAAGATTGACTATGTTAAGGGTGCAAATATTGGTGGTTTCATCAAAGTAGCTGATGCTATGGTAGCACAAGGACACGTTTAGTCTTTACTAAAATATTAAAGTATGTATTTCTTTTAATACTTACTCAAAAATATAGGGCATCTTATTTGAGATGCCCTTTTTTTTATTATTTTTGTAAATAAATAATAAGATTTGTTATGTTTATAGATACACATACTCACATATACTCAGAAGAATTTAATGAGGATTATAAAGAAGTTCTAGATAGAGCCTATAAAGCTGGTGTGAAAAAATTGATATATCCTGATATAGATAAAATCACACGTGATACAATGCTTCAAAAAGCATCTATGGATGAAAATATTTATCCTCTCATAGGTTTACATCCAACGTCGGTAAAGGACGACTATAAGGATGAATTAAAGCTTATGGAGACCTATTTGTCTAAGACTGAAATATGTGGTATAGGAGAGTGTGGTATTGATTTATATTGGGATAAGACATGGTATAAAGAACAAATTTATGTTTTTGAATACCAACTAGCAATAGCAAGAGAAATGAACTTAGCAGTAAGTATACATGCTAGAAAATCTTTAAATGAAATTTTTACTTCTTTAAAAAAATATCCTTACGTATTAGGTGTTCTACATTGTTTTCCAGGTAGTGAAGAGGATGCTAAAAGAGCTATAGATTTAGGGATGAAATTAGGAATAGGAGGTGTTGTAACATTTAAAAATGCTTCTATGGCTAAAGTTGTAAGCAAAGTAGGATTGGAAAACCTAGTATTAGAAACCGATTCCCCATATCTGACTCCTTCGCCCCATAGAGGTAAACGTAATGAGAGTAGTTATATCCCTATCATTGCAAATAGCATAGCAGAACTTAAGGGCTTAAGTTTAAATGAAGTGGAAAAGGTAACTACAGAAAATGCTATAAAACTATTTAAATTAGAATAAAAGAATAACTTACTAATAAACCAACTAATAATTTAGAATAACTTACTAATGAACTAACTAATAATTAGAATAACTTACTAATAAAAATATTCAAAATATGGATAAATCTATATTAATAATCTATACAGGAGGAACAATAGGAATGATAAACGACTCCAAAACGGGAGCACTTTGTCCCTTTGATTTTGATCGTATAGCAAAAGAGGTTCCTGAAATTAATGAATTTGATTTCAAAATAGATACAATAACCTTACCTAAGTTAATAGATTCATCAGACCAAAATCCAGAAGTATGGGCATCAATTTGCGATATTATAATTAAAAATTACGATAAGCATAATGGATTTGTAGTACTTCATGGAACAGATACTATGTCATATTCCGCTTCGGCTTTGAGTTTTATGCTTAATGATCTTAAAAAGCCTGTAATCTTTACAGGTTCTCAATTACCCATAGGAATGATAAGAACTGATGGTAAAGAGAATTTAATAACTGCCTTAGAAATTGCAGCTGCAGAAAGAGATGGGTTCCCAATAGTACCAGAAGTTTGTATTCTTTTCGGTTCTAAATTATATAGAGGTAATAGAACAACTAAAATCAATTCGGAAAGATTTGACGCATTTAAGTCTTATAATTATCCTGTACTAGCAGAAATAGGAATACATATTCATTATAATTACGATGCTATAAATTACTCCTATGATAATAAAACCATCTCTGCATCTACTAAGTTCTGTACAGATATAGCAATCTTAAAACTCTTTCCAGGTATAAATACAAACGTTGTAGATGCTATATTAAATATACCTTTTCTAAAGGGTGTAGTTCTAGAAACTTTCGGTTCTGGGAATGCTCCAACTTCTTTAGATTTTTTAGATAAAATTAAGAAAGCTAATGATAGAGGAATAGTGATTTTTAACGTTACTCAGTGTCAAGGAGGCTCTGTAGAAATGGGGCGTTATGAGACTAGTAGAGAGATGCTAAATATCGGAGTAGTAAGTGGTTATGATATTACCACAGAAGCCGCAGTTACTAAGATGATGTATCTTTTTGGACAGGGTTTGGCAATATCCGATATAAAGAGCTTATTAAATTTTAATTTTAGAGGAGAAATTGCTAAAAAACATATTGGATTTTAACATTTTTTTTATAACTTGCACCGCAATTATGAATAAAATAGGTATTATTTTAATATAAATTGGTATTTATTTAGATTTATAATAGCGAAAAAGAATAGATCTTAATTATTAATAAACAAAATTTCAATTTAATTGATTATGAAAAAATTATTTGCAGTAATGGCGCTAGTAGGAATGCTTTCGTTTGGAACTTCAACGATTCTTATGGCACAG
>Ga0172378_10003317_pt1 | contig 15176 bp, 16 predicted proteins | sample GrowelOW332metaG_FD_119755 | JGI IMG/M metagenome (GOLD analysis project Ga0172378, IMG submission 119755) | Groundwater microbial communities from an aquifer near a municipal landfill in Southern Ontario, Canada - Pumphouse #3_1 metaG | ecosystem: Environmental > Aquatic > Deep subsurface >... | reverse complement strand
TTTATATGACAAATGGTTATTAAGGAAATAAACGTCAATTCTAAGACAAAATAGGATTTGAACTCAATTAAGAACATACAAGTACTAAACAATATAAAACTAGAAACGTAAAAGTTGTTAGAATTGATTTTAAGTAAAATTAGTCAAAAAATATAAAAATATCTAAATTTCAAAAATGAATAATGGGGCTATCAGAGGGCTGTAGGGTTCGATATTTGCTTTAAAACAGAGATTTTATGAGGTTTTATAATAAACAAAATATAATTAGTTACAAACTGGCAAAAGTCGTGAGACTTGGATAAGTCCAACCTATTAATATTAAATAAATACATAATAAAGAGGAGAGATTTTATAATGACAGAACAAAAAGAAAAGAAGCCAACGTTAGGATATTTTGATGTAATAGGAGAGGTGGCAGTAGACAGTAAAGCTTTTGCATTATTACAAGCAGGAAAGAATAATGCAAACTGGATACAAAACGTATTTAATCCTAGAATAGACGGTGCTGACGGACAAAGTAAATATATGAGATTTTCAAGTGGTTATGATACAACGAAGGGTAAAAAGATTTTTGCACAATCTAAAAGTAAGACAAGTTTAGAAATACCTTTTGGAGATAGAAAGAATCAAAACATGATTGATTTAGTAGACGATAAATCCTTTATAAAAGTAGGAATAGGAAAGGTTATCGAAAAGAACGCAGAGACAAACAAGGAATATAAGGTGTGGGAGTTTAATAGATTCTTGGATGCTTTTGACGCTATTGAATTCTTAAATAAAATGATGCCACTTGCTTCTAAGAATAAAGTAAGATTAGTAGGTAAAATTAAATACTCAGTTTACAATGATGAAGTTCAAACAAACTATGAATTACAAACAATATACTTATTAAACGGAAATGAAGAAGAAGGCAAAGAGTTAGCATCTAAATTCTGTTTTACTCAAAATGTTTTATTAACTGAAGGAGCTGTAGATAAAAGTAAATTAGAAACAGAAGGAACTGTTAAGGTAGCTACTAATGTATATGTAAAAATAAAGCAAGAGTATAAAGTTCTACCTTTAGAATTTATGATGATAGCAAAAGATGATTCTCAAAAGGAAACGTTCAAAAAAGTAATTGATAGATATTTTGACATTAAAGGAGACACAGTTAGAAGAATAAACTTAGATTGTAGATTTGAGTCGGGATACATAGCAAGTAATGTAGAAGAAAGTGACCTACCTGATGATGCTAAAGAACTTATAGAAGATGGTTTATACTCTAAAGAAGAAGTTATGAAAATGTATGCCAATAAGGATAGAGTAGATAGGTTAGTAATAACTAGACCCCTTATAAAGAAGATTGATAATAAACCACAAGTTGATTTTAATGATAAGGAATTTGAATTAAAAGATTTAGAGGGTAAGGTTGTAGAAATAGCTAAAGACGAAGTAATTCAAAGCGAATCAGAAGTAGATGAGTTATTAAGCGAATTAGAAAATCTATAAACTACATAATAACAAATGATAAAATCTCTAAGGAGATAAAAGTATTAAATAAAACAAAATAAACAACAAAGGGGATATGTGTAAATGTCATTATTAAGAAAACCACAATCAAGAAAGCAAGGATTAAAGATTTTAGCATACGGAATAGATGGATCAGGAAAGTCAATATTTGGGTTAGAATTTCCTAAAGTAGCCATTATAGATTCAGAAAGTAAAGTAGGTGTATATGAGAACAAGCCTAGAGGTAAGAATATAGTTGCAATAGCAGATACTTCAAACTACTATGACTCATTGGAAGTAGTACAAGAATGTATAGATACTAATGCTTGTGACACGCTTATGATAGATTCAGAGACTTATATTTATGAGGGTATGCAAGTTTCCTGTATGGAAGTTGAAGAAGAAAGAGCTAGTAATAAAAAGGGCAATATTGATGACCAAGTAGTATCTCAAAGAGGATATGGAAAGATTAAGTTAAATAGTGCTAGACTTAGACTTCTTAAAGCACAAGCAAGTGCTAAAGGTATTACTATAATATCTACAGCACACAAAGAAGATATTATGCAAAAAGTAGGAACTGATAATGTTAAGGTAGGTGAAAAACCTTCTCTAAGAAAGAATAGTCAACATGATTATGATGTTATCTTAAGATTTTATAAGCAAAAAGATTTAGCTAGTGGCAATATGAAATACTTTGCTGAAGTAGAAAAGGATACTACTGAAACATTAAAAGTAGGAAATGTGATTGAAAATCCTTCATACGACTTATTCAAAGAATACATAGAAAGCAAGTCACAATTACAGATAGTTGATACTAGTTATGATAAGACTATCTCAGATAATAAAAACTCTATGAAACAAGAAGCACAGTCTTTTGAAGATACTGAGAAGGAGTTCACAGAATTATTTAAAGCATTAAAGACTAAGGATGCTAATAATGTTACTAAAATACAACAACTATTAAAAGATAAGGAAATTGATAGTTACAAGAAGCCTGAACACTTTGAAAAACTAAAGGAAGTAGTTACTATTTTAAAAACAATGTAAGATTATGAGGAGTGGGTTTATCTTACTCCTCTATTTTAATAAAGAGGTGTTAATATGGCTGATAATTTTAAATGTTGGTTCTGTAAAAATGAAATTGAATCAAAAGAAGATATTGAACTACATAAAGTAAAAAGCACAAATAGGAAATTTCATAAAGGATTAAACTGTAAAGATAAGTTTTTAAAACAAATTGAAGATAAAAATAAAGAAGAACAGAAATCAAAAGAAGAATATATTGAATGGGATAAATTGTATCAATATGTTAGGAAAGAAATATTAGGATATAATGAAGGAATGGCTTTATCAAACCATCAAAGAAACAAATTGAGAAGCCTAAGAAATGGAGACTTAGTTAAACGTAATAGTAAAATGGACAACAAAGGATATCCATATGACATAATATTAATGACATTCAAGGTAAAAAAGCAAGAGATAATAAACAATATAAAAGGCAAAACATTTGAAGATGAAAAACATAAATTCAATTATATAATGATTATAATATCAAACTCAATCAATGATGTATATAAAAGATACTTACATAAAATAAAAGAAGAAACAATGATAGAAGAAAACATGGTGAATGTAGTTGTAGACAACACTGATAATAAAGAAAGTTACAAAATAAATATGTCCAAACAAAAGACTACAAATAAGGTGGCTAATTTATTAAGCGATTTATTTTAACATAAATGAGGTGAAAGAGTGGATATTAAAGGCAAAATAAAGGATAAAACTAAAAATATTGAAGCAAATATAATAGGTTGTTTTTGGAATAATCCACAATTATTTTTTGATTATAATGATTTATCAGTAGATAAATTTAAAAGTGGTATATGGAAACTATATTTTTCAATTGGAAAGAAGATGGCTTCTAAAAACATAAAGGTTGTTGACGAAGTTGCTGTTGAATTGTTCTTAGAAGGAAAAGATAAGATTTTAAATGCTTATAATGAGTATGGTGGATTTAATATAATAAAAGATTTAGAATTTTACTGTACAGTTGAAAATGTTGATGTATACGTGCAAGAGTTAATTAAGTGGGACGTAATATATAACGTAGTAGATAAATTTACCTTTACAGAAGATGGTATAAATAAATTAAATGATTTAAATGCAGATGATATTTATAAATACTATTCAGCTACATTAAATAATATTTTTATTAATATGAATGAAGACGTAGTAATGAGTAAATTAAATGAAGGTATATCTAAGATAATAGAAGATGCTCATAAAGGAACAAATATAGGTATGCCTTTCAATTCTCCTATATTAAGTAATGAAGTTGGTGGATGGATTAATGGACAAACTTATATTATTGGAGGGCTTTCAGGTGCAGGAAAGACAACATTCGTCCAAGATGTTATTCTATCTGCTATATGGGAATTAGATGAACCTTGTGTAATAATGCTGAACGAACAAGACAATGTTAAATGGAAGCAACAATTTATTACATGGATAATTAATAATATGATTATCAAAAACTCAGCAGTTTACTTTAATGCAAAGAGATGGAGAGAGGGCGGATTTACTGAAGAAGAATTTACATGGTTAAACAAAGCAGAACAATTGTTGACTGAAAAAGAAGTAGGTGGACAAATTATATTCGCTGAACTTAAATCATACTCTCAAAAAAAGGCTGAAAGAATAATAAAGAAATACACTGATTTTGGAATAAGAAAGTTTGTATTAGATACATTTAAACTATCTTCTGACAGAGATGACGAAGCCTTTTGGTTATCAATGCAAGAAGATATGAGAAAGTTTGATGATTTAGTTAAACCATCTAATTTAAATGTAGGACTTGTGTGTACACTACAACTTCAAAAGGGAAGTAGATTATTGAGATATTTAACAAGTGATAACATAGGAATGGCAAAGAACACAATAGACGTTGCTTCAGTTGCTTTACTAATGAGAAGAGTTTGGAATGACGAATATCCTAACTGTAGTCATGAAATAAAAGTAAAGAAACCGATAGCTGGAACTGAAAGTTTTGAAACAATTATATTAGATCCTAAAAAGAAGTATGTTGTTATATTCATTGAAAAAAATAGAAATGGTGAATCACAAACATATCAAGTTGTAGCAGAACAAGACTTGGGGGCTTTGATTTATAGGGAGATAGGTATTGTAGATATACCTGTGAGTTAAAATGACACCTACAGACTTAAAGAAATATATATATGAACATAGTGAAATAATAACAATACTTGAAAAATTGGGTATGGGAAATATAAATGATAGTAATTCTAAATACATAAGTTGTTCAATGCCTGATGGAGATAATGCAGAGTCCACTGTAATTTACAATGATGAATATTTAACTACATTAGCATATACAAGAAATATAAAACCTAATGGATATGATAAGCAAACTAATATAATTCATTTAGTAATGTTTATGAATAAGTGTGAATATTCTAGTGCAGTTAGTTGGTGTCATTTTATTCTAGGTTTATCAAATGATAAGGATAATATAAAAGTAAACGACTATTTAAGTTTTTATAAAAAGATACATAAAAATAAGAATACTTTAAAAGAACAGATATATTATGATGAAAGTATTCTAAACTCTTATACACATACACCTCATATAGATTTGGTAAGAAAAGATGGAATAATATCTCAAATACTAATTAACAAATACAATATAATGTTTGATTATAGAAGTGAAAGGATTATATTTCCTCATTATAAATATGATGATTCTACTAAGATTGCAGGTGTAGTAGGAAGAACGATAATTAAAGCGTTTAAAGAACTTAAAATAAAAAAATATATGAGTATGTTAGATACTGAATATCATAAAAAACAGAATTTATATGCTTTAAACTTTAACAAAGAATATATAACCCAACAAGGAATAGTAATTGTATTTGAAGCCGAAAAGAGTGTAGTTAAAGCTGATATGTATGGTTTTCCTTATGGAGTATCGGTAGGTTGCCATGATATATCATCATTTCAAAGAAAGTTATTAATATCATTAGAAACAGAAATAGTTATAGCTTTTGATAAAGACGTTGATGATGAACATATACAAGATATATGTAGGTCTATGAGTGTATATAGAAGTGTGAGTTATATAAAAGATACATGGGGATTATTAGATGAAAAAGATAGTCCAGTAGATAAAGGATATAAAATATGGCAATTTCTATTTAAGAATAGAATAAAATGGAGGGAATAGCATGGGACAAAGAACAAAATTAATAATACCTGAAAAGCTAAAAGCAAAATACGGTGAAAGATTTCCTATATGGAGTTATAGTAGGTTGAGTACTTATCATAATTGTACATGGGAATATTACTTAGGAAGAATAAAAAGACTAGAGGGTTCTGATAACATATATAGTATATGTGGAACATATTCGCATGATATACTTGAAGACTTATATAACGACTTAATAAAGTATGAAAATATGTGTAGTAAATTTGAAGAAAACTTTTTAGAAGTTGAAATATCAGATTATAAATTCTCTTCTGACGAAATAAGAAACGAAAATATGATGAAAAACTACAAAAATGATTTAGTTCATTTCTTTAAAACTCATGAGATAGTTACATCAAAAGTACTAACTGAAAAACAATTATGGATAGAAGTAGGCGATAATGTATTTATAGGTTATGTTGATGCAATACATAAAGAAGATAACAACTATATTATTACTGATTATAAAACTTCTTCTATATCTGAATTTACAGGAGCTAAACTAAAAGATAAACAAAAACAATTATTATTATATGCACTAGGATTAAATCAAGTAGGTGTTCCACTAGATAACATATTGATAAGATGGAATTTCTTAAAGTATACTAATATATTAGTTAAGCATATGGTCAATGTTACATATATGGAAAAGGATAAACTTAAAACAAGTTGTGTCAAAAGAACTGAATTAGTAAACAAAATAAAAACACAATTAAAGAAAGATATAAAAGATTTTTATGTAGTCATATCTACAAAAGACCTAAAAGTATTAGTAGATAGTTGTATAGAATTAAATTCATTGAGTAGCTTACCACAAGTAATACAAGATAAATATGTACTAAGTGATGTTGTAAAGATAGGCAGTAGACATAACTGGGTTAATACAAGCACACTACTTACACAACTGAAGAAAGACTTAAAGGATGTAGGATTAGAAGCCATTGAGGTAGAAACGTTAATTATTGATTGTATATCTGATAACTCATTAACTCCTTTAATAGATTATATAGATATTGATAATTATGTACTTAAAGACGCTTATATCTATGGAGAAGTAAATGAAATAAACATTAAGGATTTAATTAAAGGAATGTGTAGTGATATTAAAGATATTACTGAAAGAGGTTTAAAAGATTGCAATTGGACTATTGATAAAATAGAGAAAGATAGTGAATTCTATTGTAATGTCTTATGTGGATATAAAAAGCATTGCAAGTATTATACAAAATATTTAGAAGAATTAAAACAATATACAGCAGAAGGTTGTAACAAAGAAGATTTTGATTTATTTGCTGAACTAGAAAATCTATAAGAAAGGAGAATAATAGTATGTCTAACTATACAGCTTATCATATTCATGAAGATACATCTAATTGTAATGGATATGCAGACTCATGTACTAAGTTTGATGAATATATAGCACTAGCTAAAAAATGTGATATGAAAGCAATAGCATTTAGTAATCATGGTGGAATATATGATTGGATTAAAAAGAAACAATATTGTGATAAAAACAAAATAAAATACATTCATGGTGTAGAATTATATGTTTGTATAAATCTCGAAGACAATACTAGAGGATTTCATATAGGACTGTATTCTAAAAACTGGAAAGGAGTACAAGAGTTAAACACACTTATGTCTAAGGCTACTTCTAAAGGTGTGCAAGAGGATAAATCAGATAGACATATGTATTATAATCCTAGAATATCATTTGAAGAACTTATGAATACAAGTGACAATATCATAATAACTACAGCTTGTTTAGCTTCTCCTTTAAGGAGATTAGGAGATGAAAGTGTAAAGTTTGATAAAGAGGGTAATCTTGTTGAAAATGGTGAGGAAATATACAACTATAACATTCAAAAGAGAAAAGAGTTATTGGAATGGTTATCTCTAAATAAGCACAGATGTTTTTTAGAAATTCAATACCATAAATGTGAGGCTCAGATTGAATTTAATCAACAATTATATAAGTGGTCAAAAGAATACAACATACCTCTAATAGCAGGTACAGACACTCACTCGTCAAACAAATATAAAGCAGAATGTAGAACAATATTACAGATTGCAAAGGATAGTTATTATGGACAAGAAGATGAATTTGATTTAATTTGGAAAACATATGATGAATTAGTTGAATGTTTTAAGATTCAAGATTCAATAGCTATGTCGGAAGTTCTAATAGCTATTGAAAATACTAATGTATTAGCTGATATGGTAGAAGATTTTACTTTAGATAAAAGCTTTAAATATCCTAATTTATATGGAAGTAAGGCTAAGTTACTATGGAAGAATAAAATAATGGCTAAACTTAAACATAAAAAAGAACAAGGAATAATAGATAATGCACAATTAGATAAATATAAAAAAGCAGTATTAGAAGAGTTTAAGGTTATGACTAAATTAGGAATGGAAAGCTTTATGTTATTTATGTGTGAACTTATGGAATGGTGCAGAGAGAATGGTATAAATTCTAGCCCATGTAGAGGTTCGGTAGGTGGAAGTGTAATAGCATATATAACAGATATAATTGACGTTGATCCTATAAAATGGCGTACAGTATTCTCAAGATTTTGTAATGAGGATAGAATTAGTTTAGGTGACATCGATGAAGATTTTTCGCCAAAAGATAGGATTAAAGTATATGAATATATAATAAATAGATTTGGTAATAAAAACGTTTCTTATATATTAACATTAGGTACAATTCAAGACAGAGGAAGTATAGATGTATTAGCAAAAGGATTAAAATATGACAATTTAGAAGAAGTAAAAGAAATAAAAAATACATTTGATTCTATATTCAGTAAGTATGCAAAGATTATACAAGAAGAAGTTAACTTAGAAGAGTTAGAGGATGCAACTTCAAGTTCTCCTAATTTTGATGATTATAAATTATATGTAAATGTTATAAGAAATGGTAAAAAGATTAATGAAATAACAAATCTTAAAAACCAATGGGATACATTAAGAGAAGAGAATAAAAAACTTTTCTATTACTTCGACGGAATTAAAGGAACTATTGTATCAAAAGGAAGTCATCCTTCAGGCATGATAGGAAGTCCTATAACATTATTTGATAATATAGGTGTGTTTTATAAAGATGGAAATGAAGATGTTCCTATATCGTTTTGTGGTATGAAGTCAGTAGACTCTTTAAATTATGTAAAGTTTGATATTTTAGGATTAAAGGCTGTTGGAGTAATTCAAGATACTTATAAACTACTAGGTAGGAAGTGGGAATATGCACATGAAATAAACTGGAATGATGAGAATGTATGGAATGATATGTTAAAAAGCAGTGTAGGTATCTTTCAATTTGAGGGAGATTTTGCTTTTGATTTACTTTCACAATTTAAACCACAAGCCATTAACGATATGAGTTTAGTGAACGCTTCGCTACGCCCCTCGGGTAAATCATACAGAAATAGATTAATTGGTAGAGAATTTAATAGAAATCCATCTGATATAATAGATAAATTATTGGAAGCTAACAAGGGGTTTCTCGTCTTCCAAGAAGACACCATTGCATTTTTACAAGAGATATGTGGGTTTAGTGGTTCTTTAGCTGACACAACTAGAAGAGCAATAGGTAAAAAAGACTTAGAATTACTTAAAGAACAACTTCCAAAGATATTAGAAGGATACTGTTCTAAATCTAATCAACCTAGAGAAATAGCAGAAAGGGAAGTTAAAGAGTTTATTCAAATAATTTCAGATTCCTCAGAGTATCAGTTTGGATTAAATCATAGTACAGGATATTCGATGAATGGATATATGGGTGCTAGACTAAGATATTATTATCCTTTAGAGTATACTACAGCTTACCTAAACAATGCAGATAATGAAGAAGACATTATAAGTGGAACTCTCTTAGCTAGTCAATACAATATAAAAGTAAATCCGCCGAAGTTTAGATACTCAAAAGCAGAGTATATGTTTGATAAAACTAATAGTTCAATTTATAAAGGAATATCTTCTATTAAATTTTTAAATGAAACAATATCAAATGAATTATATAACAATTATAAAAATACTAATGTAACTTCATTTATAGAATTAGTACATAAATTAAAATTAGAAACAAGCATTGATTTTAGACAATTAAAAATACTAACTATGCTTAATTACTTTAGTGAATATGGTAAAAATCAAAAGCTATTGACATTAGTAGAATTATACGAGAAGAAGTTAAAGAATAAGAAATTAAAAGATACTACTATAGAAAAGAGACTTATAGAATTAAAAGAAACCGAATTAGCAACTAAGGATAAGTCATTAAACATTAAGGATCAAATAAAAGCTGAAAAGGAATATATGGGATATGAAATGACAACTACTGATAAAGTTCCTGATAATGTTTATATAGTAACTGAGATAGATGTTAAATACACTCCTAAGCTTAGATTATATAACTTAAATACAGGTAAAGTTGAATCTATAAAGTGCAAGAGAGCCGATATAAAAAAGAATCCATTTGGAGAATTTTCAGTTATTAAGAAAGAGTGTATAAAAAGACAGGTTAAAAACAAACCTGATTCTAACGGAGATTGGCAACCAACAAATGAGTTTGACATTTATCTAACTAAATGGGAAGTAATAATTTAATAAAAGGAGACTATAAATATGATAACAATAGAGGGGTATATTTCTAAACAGATTTATGCAAATGGGGATTATAAAATTTATTCATTTTTTCCCCTTGCAAAATATATAGACACGGTAAAGTTAGACCCTAGATATGGCAATATGAGTATATCGGGTAGTATGCCCGATATGTATGAGGAAGTATTATATAAGATTGATTTAGAGTATTCTAAAAAAGGAAAATATGATAACTATGATGTAACTAAAATATATTCAACAAACAAAATAGATGCTAATATAACTAATAAATTTTTATATTCTATATTAACTGATACTCAAGCAGAAGAATTATTAAAACACTATCCTGATATAGTTAATATGATAATAAAAAACAAACCAATAGATACTAAAAAACTACATGGAATAAAAGATAAAACTATGAACATAATAAAAAGAAAAGTAGTTGAAAACTTTAAGCTTGTAGAATTGGTAGAAGAATATAGCGAATATGGTATGACATTTACCATGATGAAGAATTTATATGAAGCTTATTCTTCTGTAGATATGATAAAAGAAAAGATGGAAGCAGACCCATATACTTGCCTATGTAAGCTTAATAGGGTGGGATTTAAGACGGCTGATAAATTTATAATGAATAAGTTCCCACAGAAGATTAATAGTATTATGAGGGCTACAGCCTGTATAGATTTTATATTAAACGATAATGAAAATAACGGGAATACATGGATTTCATTAGTAGAACTATATAGACAATTTAAAGAATTAGCACCCGAAGCAAATACACATTTCAATGATGTTATAAGTAGAAATGATGAAATATATTTTAACAATGAAACTAAAAGAGTGGCAAATTTGAGAACATATATTTGTGAAAAGGAAGTTTGTAATAAGATTTTAGCTTTCAAATCAATTGTAGGAAAGAGTTATGATTTTGATTACAGAAAGTATAACGAGGTTGAAGGTTGCCCTATTACAGAAGAACAAACAGAAATACTTAGAAATGTATGTAATGATAATTTAAACCTATTAGTTGGATATGGTGGAACTGGCAAGACTTTTAGTACAAAAGCATTAATAAATATGTTAGATGATAATATGATTACATATATCCTTATGAGTCCTACAGGAAAGGCTAGTAAAGTATTAGCTAGAAATAGTGGTAGAAGTGCTTCTACAATTCATAGAGGTTTAGCATACAATCCAAAAGAAGGGTTTAAATATAATGAAAATAATAAATTGCCTTATGATATAGTAATAATAGATGAGTATTCTATGATTGATATATTTTTAATGAGAGATTTATTAAGAGCCGTTGGAGGTGAAACTAAAATTGTATTTATAGGAGATCCTGCACAGATACCTTCTGTTAGTATGGGTAATGTTGCTTTTGATATGTTACAAAGTAAACAACTAACTACTGCATCATTAACTAAGGTATTTAGATATGGCGAAGGTGGGTTGTCTTATGTAGCAACTAAAGTAAGAAATGGAGAAAGATATTTAGATGATTCAAAAGCTATTCAAACATATGGTAGTAAAAAGGATTATACATTTGTAAATACTCCACAAGATAATACAATAAAATGTGTCCAATCATTATATTTAAATTTACTAAAAAAAGGTGCAACTATTGATGATATTATGGTTTTGACAGCTATGAATAAAGGTGAATATGGAACAAATAAAATAAATGCTATAATTCAAGAATTAGTAAATCCTAAAACTAAAGATACTAAGGAAGTAATTGCTAAAAGAATGAGTGAGGAAATGATATTTAGATTAAATGATAAAGTAATGCAAATTAAAAATAACTATAAAGCTATTGATATAAATGCAAAAGACGATGATAATGAAGTTTCTGTATTTAATGGAGATACAGGAATAATAATTAAAGTTGATAAAGATACTGTTACTGTAAACTTTGAAGGTAAAATAATAGAATATGAGAGGGGAGATTTAGACCAACTTAATTTAGCATACGCACTAACAATTCATAAAAGCCAAGGTTCAGCAAGTAAGTATGTATTGTTAGTTACTCCTAAAGCACATAAATTCTTCTTAGATAGAAACTTATTATATGTTGCAGTTACAAGAGCAGAGGATTCCTTATACCATATAGGAACTGTAGACGTAGTAGATTGTGCATTAGTCAAGTCTCAGAACTTCAATAGAAATACATTCTTACAAGAAATGCTAACCGAAAAACAAATATAATAAACAATATAAAAACATTGACAATAGAATAAAATGGTAGTATACTAAGATTAGTTGATAGATAAAAATATTGACTAATCTTATTTTTGTTATAAGGAGGAATACATAAATGAAACTAAAAGAAATATTGCAATTCAATTTTACTAAACAAAACTATGATGGAATAATAGAAATCTATCCACAAAAAGCTACTAATTCAACGGTGTTAGATAAGGTATTGTTAGAATTACAAAAGGAATATGATTTAGTAAAAGTATTTGATGGCTGGATAAGAGCATATAAGAAGGAGGTCAATAAATAATGAAAACTACATATATATTAGTAGAGAAATTTGATTGTTATGAGTGTGAAGGAGAAACTGATATATTATTTGCAAGTGAGGATAAATCAGTATTAGAAAACTATAATAAAATATATAATAATGAATATGAGATATTAGAAGTTCCAATCTTGCCTAATGATATAAAAGTATATAATTACATCTCAGTAAATATTAGAATATATAATGATTTTCTAGAAAGTAAAAATGGAGTAGTAGTTAATTGTACAACCGTTAAATCAGATACTTCTAATATAGGAAATATAAAGAAGAAAAGTCTTAATCCGATTTATACTGAATATGATAATGACGCAATTATATCATTCTCATTAGCCTTATCAGATATTAATGATAACGTAAAAGATTTTGCAGAAACTATAGGCAATGAAATATATAATATTAGAAAGAAATCACCAAAGAATAATAACATTAAAGAGGTTGAAGAGTGGTTACAAGCTAACTTTAATGAATTATACAAAACTAACAATGACAGTATATCTAGCCTGTAAGGTTCAGAAAACCAATTAAATTTTTTATTTCATTGTAAGTTAAACAAAATATAATGTGCGAGGTGATAGAATGACAAATAAATTAGAAAGTATATTTGATAATTTATCAGATTCAGAATTTGAAGATATTTTAAAATGTTGTAATCTTAGTTTTAAAAAAGTAGAAAAGGGGCAAGGTGGATTATTTATAAATGGAGAGAAAGTAGAAGCACATGAGTTGCCTTCATTTATACCACAAAAAGAAAAGGATTAGCCTCTTAAAACTAATCCTTACTTAGTATAACATTGAAATTCCATTATAGAAACAGTCTTATCATGCCACCTATATTTATTTGATTACAATATTATTATAACATTTTGTATTCAAAATTCAATAAGTAAATATATCCAAAAAATAATACATAAAAGGAGGATTAATAAAATGTGGTGTAAAAATAACAATTGTAACCATTATAATAAAGATAAAAATGAATGTATAAGAATAGGCGAGAGTAAAGAGTATAAAGGCAAAATAGGTGTCTGCTGGATGAATCCAAGTGAAGGAGAATATTAATTATGAGTAGAATTAAAATAACTTGTTCAGAGAAAGATAAAATATCATTGCTAAATTGTATTATGGAGTCAACAAATTGTCCATTCGATGATGATAGAAAAGAATGTGCTGAATTTAAAGATTGTCTTGAATGTGTAAAATATAATATAGAATTTGAAATTAAGGAGGATTAAACAATGGAAGTTAAAGATAAAATTATAACAGAAGCTAAATTTAATGATTTTTCACCTACAAAATATGACTATAAACATTTTGATGTAACATTTGAAGATGGTTCATATCAATCATTTCACTATCATAAGGATAATCCAATGCCTAAGAGTAAAGAAATGATAGGACTGACATGGGAAGAATTGTGTAATCTTTGCAGAAAGATGTTTTATGATGAAATAGAAGATTATATAAAAGGATGTGATTAAATAATGGAAACTATAAAAAGAGTAATAGCACTACATAGTATTGAACACCATATAACAAAAGATGGAGTATACGAGGTTAAATACATACATTATGGACAAACAGTATATTATGATGTAATAGATGATAATGATAAAAAGTCTACTCATAGAGCAGACGACTTTATAGATGCTAAGCAAATAGTAATAAAAGGATTAGATAATTATTATGGATTACTTACACCCTACTGGTTAGTAGAATATACTAATAGAAAATATAATAAACAACTATACATATATGATACCGAAGAAGATGAAGAGTCCTGTTTTTTATTGCAAAAATCAACTAACTATAACGATTTTTGCAAATTTTATAATGAATGTTACTCCTATAAAGAAATAGAGGGTAAGGTTAAGTGTGCAGAAGATTTTATCTTAACACATGAATTACTAGATAAAATATCAAGAGAAGACGGAATACTTATTCAAATAGCAAAAGAAGTAAATAATGAAGAGTATTTAAAAATTATAGATATTCCATTTGATGTTAATTATTATATCTCACAATATGACGATGGAAGTGAATGTGTTGAAGAAAATCACAGAAAATGGTATTAAAAGTCAAAATGTCAAAAACAAGAATGGGGCTATTGCTGGGTTACAGAGGTTGAAAAACCACTTAAAAGAAGTGTTTCATTGTAAGTTAAACAAAATATGAATAATGGAGGAATTAATAATGAATAAATTTAAAGTAGGAGATAAAGTAAAGATAGTAAACGCATATAATGATATATATAGGGGTAAAATTGCTACAATAACTAAATCT